>Ga0213822_1000022_pt1 | contig 180843 bp, 176 predicted proteins | sample MC6MC0908MG_FD_179872 | JGI IMG/M metagenome (GOLD analysis project Ga0213822, IMG submission 179872) | Enriched soil aggregate microbial communities from Iowa State University, Ames, United States - MC6-MC0908-MG | ecosystem: Environmental > Terrestrial > Soil > Unclassified | place: USA... | reverse complement strand
TTTGAATACCATTGGAAACCAGATTTTCAGTTTTATTTAAGCTCATTTATCTATATTTCTTTGTTATTCGAGTTAATTTGCCCAATCATTTCTCCAAGATTTACAAGTGATATTTTTGATGTTCTAGTCTATTTCTTGGGCGGATTTTCTTATTATTTATTTGAAAAATATAGAATGAAGATTTTCGGTTTTTAAAAATAATTATATCCTTAATAGAATTATAAATCACTGACAATCATTTTTTAACTCAATCGGATTTTCGAAATTTTTTAAAAACTCCAGTTGCTGTTTATCAAATTTTTCCTGATACTTTTTGTCGTTGGGATTTCCACCACCAATTGTATAGTTTGCAGTCCATCCGTCATTGTTAGTTTGAGTTTGGTAATTAAAAATAGAAGAAGGCTGCTTTTTATAGTCTTCCCAAATTTTCTGATATTTTTCTGAACTCAGTTTAATGGTGTTTGTAACTCCATAATTTCTTTCAGAAATATCATTAATTTCTTTAGTGATAGATTTCATTTCATAGATAAATTCATTTTCTGCATCTGTGATTTTTAAAATTAAACCAGGCAATCCAGTGAATTTATAAGGTCCATCCTGAACCGGAATTTCAGTAGTAAACCAGGCGATCCATTTTCTGCCACCAAACTCTGTTGTCGCTTTTTGAATGGAATAACCTAAAAATTTATCTTTCTGAGAATTTATTTTCCAATTTATTTTGCATTCATTTTTCACCAAAAAAAGTTTGTCATATAATTGCTTTTGAAACAGAATCTCTTTATTGATATAATTTTTAGAAACAACATCGTTGAATTTTGATTCTCCATATTTGTAATTAAATGACATGCTTCCCTGTCCGATTTTTTTAAAGTCTTTTACAGTTTTAGTTTTTGTAGAATCATTTTTGAATTTAATATAAGAAAGAAAATCTGATGATTTATTTTCATTGATTAGCAAAGCAAAATCTTCATGCAAATATTCGGTTGCATTTTTCTGAGGTTTCCATTTGAAATCATAAACAGCTTTATAAGATTGAGCTGAGAAAATTCCGGATAAAAATAATGAGAAAAAGTATGATTTTATTTTCATATTTAAGTGAGTTTTATTGTCGCTAATATAAATGAAAAAGCCCCGAAAATATTGTTTTTCGGGGCTTTTATTAAAAGATTAACTTTTTTATTTTCTCGGTTTTTCTACTCCAATCCATGCTTCACCTTCTCTTTTTACCTGGCTTAGGATGAATGTTTCAAAATCTTCTGTTTTGTATTCGATGTTATCTTTATTTTGCTCAAAAGGCATAATGTAAAAGAAATCTTTGTCTGTTTTGTCAGCTTTGCTTCCTTTTTTTACCGTAGGCATATATTTTCTTTCAAACTTATACTTCGGAAGATACTGTTTTACAGAAGCGTAAAATTTAGCATTGTCTTTTTCATTTGGAATGATGTCAACAATTTTAAATTTATCATTTTTCTTGTCAACCCAAAGATAGTAATTGGTTTCTTCTTTAGTTTTTTTGTTTAAAGAAGCAAATCCGAAAAATTCTTTAGGAACCAATTGCTTGATTTTTTCAGCATCAACTTTTGTAAAATACTCTCCCTGTGAAGGATCTACATACGTTTCCAGGTTATAGAGCAAAACTGCATTGTTCTGGAAATTTTTGTTTTTGAAATATTGGTCTAGAGATAATTCTGCGGTATGTCTAAGCTCTTTTCCTCTGTCGTCCAATTTTTTTGTAGGATTTTGAGGATTTACTTTTTTCACAAAGTTGTATAAAACAACAGGTTTTACATCAGCAAGGTGAGGATATGTTTTAAGCTGTTCAGCTTTTACCAACCAATAATATTGCTGATAATAATCGTCTTTATCAACAGGTTTTACAGTTTTATAAGAAAGAGCTAGTTTTTTAGAATTGAGAACTTTTCCGTATTTACCTTGTCCGAAAGCTAAGCTTGTACACAGTAAAGCAAAAAAAATAGTAATGTTTCTTTTCATTTTACAACAGAGATTATTTTTATTTTCCAAATATAATTATTTATTAGATAATAAGTTTAATACTTAGTTAAATTATGCAAATATTATTGATTTTATTGAATAAAAAATCCTGTACGAATACAGGATTGATAAATTTCATAGATTTTAATAAGAAGTTTCGTGCACTTTTACGGCTCTTCCACTTGGGTCGTTCATCTTTTTAAATGCTTCATCCCATTCTAATGCGATAGGAGTGGAGCATGCAACTGAAGGAACCGAAGGAACTGTTGCAGCCGCAGTTTCACTTGGGAAATGCTCTTCAAAAATTGTTCTGTAGCGATATTCTTCTTTGTTTTGCGGTGTGTTTAAAGGAAATTTGAATTTCGCATTGGCCATCATTTCATCAGAAACATATTTTTCGGCAATATCTTTTAAAGTGTCGATCCATGAATAACCAACGCCGTCTGAAAACTGTTCTTTCTGTCTCCATGCAATAGATTCGGGTAAAAGATCTTCGAATGCTTTTCTTAAAACCCATTTTTCAATTTTTCCTTCTTCTTTGCGAATCATTTTATCTTCCGGGTTTACATTCATCGCAATATCCATAAATTCTTTATCCAAAAACGGAACTCTGCCTTCAATTCCCCAACTCATCAATGCTTTGTTGGCTCTTAAACAATCATATAAGTGAAGTTTGCTAAGTTTTCTTACAGTTTCATCGTGAAATTCTTTTGCGTTCGGAGCTTTATGGAAATACAAATATCCGCCAAATAATTCGTCTGCACCTTCACCAGAAAGTACCATTTTGATTCCCATAGATTTTATAACTCTTGCTAAAAGGTACATCGGAGTGGAGGCTCGAATTGTTGTCACATCATAAGTTTCCAAATGATAAATCACATCACGGATCGCATCTAAGCCTTCCTGAACGGTAAAATTAACTTCATGATGAATAGAACCTATATGTTCGGCGGCTTTTTTCGCTGCTGCCAAATCCGGAGAACCAACCAATCCAACGGCAAAACTGTGCAATCTTGGATACCACGCTTCCTGAGTATCGCCACTTTCTATTCTTTGTCTTGCAAATTTTGCAGTAACGGCAGAAATAATAGATGAGTCTAAACCTCCTGAAAGCAGAACTCCATAAGGAACATCACTCATCAATTGTCTGTGAACGGCATCTTCCAGTCCTTTTCTGATAGCCTGAATATCTGTAACATTATCTTTTACAGCATCGAAGTTTTCCCAGTCTCTTTTGTACCATTGCTGAAGTTCGTGTCCTTCAATACTATATAAATAATGTCCTGGTAAAAATGTTTCAATTTTTTTGCAGATTCCTTCTAAAGCTTTCAATTCAGAAGCAACGTAATAATTTCCTTCTCTGTCCCAACCTTGATAAAGCGGGCAAATTCCCATATGATCTCTTGCAATGAGGTAAGTGTTATTTTCAATGTCGTATAATGCAAAAGCAAAAATACCGTTTAGCTTTTCAATAAAATCTTTTCCGTATTTCTGGTAAAGAGCAATAATGACTTCGCAGTCAGACTCGGTTTGAAATTCATAATCAGGGAATTCTTTTTTTAATTCTCTGTGGTTATAAATTTCACCGTTTACGGCAAGTACAATTTTTCCATCTTTTGAAAATAGAGGTTGTTTTCCGGAAGCGGGATCTACGATAGCGAGTCTTTCATGAGAAAAAACGACTTTTTCACTTTGAAAAACCCCACTCCAATCGGGACCACGGTGACGGATTTTTTTAGACATTTCAAGAACCTGAGGTCTTAGTATTTCGGTTGACTGTTTTGCGTCAAATAAGCAAACGATTCCACACATGTTATATTTATTTGATACAAAACTAAGCATGTGGTTTAAAAATTGCAATAAAAATTTACAAATAGTTTATATTTTTAACTTATTTTTTTAATTTTACTTTAAAAAATTAATTAAATTAATTAAAATTTAGTACTTGAAAGAATTTTTTTCACAATAGAAAAACAACTATGTTTCACAAAGAAACAATAATTAATATAAATATTTTTTAATTTATTATTTGTAATTCAAATATTTTTCTCACCTTTGTTGCTCGAAATAATTTTTTTTCATCATTTGTGTTTTTACCTCCTTGTAATAATATTGCAAGGAGGTTTTGTTTTTACTCATTTCCTAGTAAAACGCCTGAAATATTCCATGCACTGAAGCTCGTTCCTTCGGGCTCTCCCTGCGGAATTTTCACCTGAATTGTATGTTTTCCAGCTTTTAAATCACCTAAAGAAATAAAGTTTGGATTGGTTACCGTTCCAGGACACCAGTTTGATCTGCTTAAATCTGAAGAAGAAAGTCCGTCTGCGAAATTTCCGGAAGCCGGATTAAATAATCGGTAAGACCCGCATTCTGTTCTCCAAGGTGTAAATGAAAATGCCATTTTTCCGTCTACATAAATTGAATTGGCTTTCGGGATAAATTCGTCACCATTTTCCCAACCTCCATGTCCGGTTGTAATGTATCTTAACTGTGCATTTTTAAGATCTTTTTCTAAATTAAATTCCACAAAAAGTCCTTTATCATTATTAAACATTGTTGCATAATCCTGCCCCGCCATTTCCATAATATTAGTCGTGTTGAAAAGCGGAATGACCTTATTGTTTTTATTAACAATTTGTTCGCTGTTGTGAATTGTAATATCTAAACTTACTTTGTGACCGCCTTTGTCGTAGTTACCGATAAAAGTTCCGATCCAAAGTTCTTTTTCAGAAAGGGAAGGTTTTAATTCGGTAATGTCCTGACGAAATGGACTTACCGTTTGCCAAGTTTTATCCTTTAACTCAATATGATTGAACTTGTTGATTCCGAAAGCGGTAAAAAATCTCATCAATTCAACCGTCGGTTGATAATTTTGATTGGAAACAACTCCGTAATATTGTTTTCCGTTGCCATTTTCGTATACAGGAAGTGTTTTTGCTCCTTTTTCTAAACCATCAAAAAATGTCTGCGATTTTTCTTCAGGAATAAAAAATACAGTTCCGGTTCTGTCGTAAGCGTCACCGTTGGATTGTTGTTTCAGTTTCACAAAAATATTGTCGCCCAGAGCAATTTTTGGAAACTTTACCTTCTTTAAAATAATCGTTCCGTTGGCAAATCTTTTTATTTTTTCATCAGATTTTGACTGATCTGAGAAATTGATAATTTCATTTTCAAAAACTTTTAACGTCGTAAATCTGCTTTTCCAAAGTAAATCTTTATAACTCAAAAGATCAGTTGTAGGAATAGATTTATTGATGAGTTTATCAATTCCTGTTGTTTTAATTTTCTTTAAAGAAACTGCAGTTGTTGCAGAATTTCCATTTCTTTCAACTTGTAAAACCAAGCCTAAGTTTTGTCCCAAACTTGATGGTCCGCCTTTTATTTTTAAATCATTGGTGTACCAAACTTCAATGGTATTCGAGTTGATTTTTGTAACTGCTTTTTTACAGTTATAGCCTAAAATCTTTTTAGTTTGAGTAGTTAATTCAAATTCCTGTTTAGCAATCGATTCTTTGTCTGAAGTGGAAATAGCTTCATTCGGTTTTAAAAATGCATAAGAAATAATCGTGTTTGAAGGCTTTTCAATTTTACTGATTTCAAAAGGATAATCGCTTTTTTGTTCTTTAATTTTTGTATTTAAAATAAAGTTTTCATTTTCATTTACCCAAACAATTGTCTGGTTCTGATTAGGTTGAGATTTTCCGTTGTACGAACTTTCATATTGAATTTCGTAAGTCTGCGAAAAACTCAAAACTGAGAATAAAATAAAAAAACTTGCTAAAATAGATTTAAACATAATGTATTGATGGTTTTTACAAAGGTAATTTATACTTGATGATTTGTCAAATCTCTTTGTAATGGTTTATATGCAAAATATTAATTTTAGAATTTCGTTTACCGTTTAAACTAAAAACATGAAGTCTATTTTTTCTTTATTGATTTTTTTAATTTTTTCTAATTATTATCATGCTCATAAGCCTAAATTTAAAGTTGAGAGATTTGGGAATGTGAAAACTTTTTTCAGATCAGGATTCAATTTCGGAGATAAAACAATAGAATCTCAGGAAATGAAAATTCATATTATTGGAAAGCTATCTCAAATTATTTCGAAAAGATCAAATCTTAAAGATACTTTAATGATTGAATATGATAGGAGCTACAATAAAAATGAATTGACTATTTTAGAAAATGATAATTCAAATTATAAGGTTTTAGGCTTGGCGGAAGGAAGTGTGATCAAGAGTAATGGAAAAGGAATAGCAGTAAGAATTATTGCTGAAAATGTAAATATTACAGATGTTTTAAAACTGGTGGAATATAGTATTCTTAATAGAAAAAAGATAAATAAATTTTTAATTCCTACAGATCATAATTATAGCTACAATGATGAAAATATAATTACTGTTCTTGCTAACTCTGATGATTTTATTCAAAAGATCACTAAAAAGCAGTCAAATTTAATTGATGAAATAATCAACAACGAAGTTGAGTTGTTGAATAATGGTTTTTCAAAAACGAAAATTTCATGGAAGAATGGAAATTTTACATTTGGTTTTAATGATATTCCACCAACAAAAGGGAATTATTTAAAGCTTGAAACTGAAAAATATGCTATAAAAGATTTTAAATATTATGTAGAAAATACTTGGAATGATTTCTTTGTTATTTTCAATGATTCAAACTGTTTCACTTACTTTGATGGAAGAAAAGAAAATACTTTTTCACAAAAACTTGATGAAAAGATCAGTGATTTTTATCCTTTCAGATTAAATAAAGATAAAATATCAAACAAAATTTTATTAATTCCATTTAATAATGATGGCTTTTATGTTTATAATATCAACAAAAAACTACTCCAAAAAATAGAGTAGTTCATGTATAATATGTTGAAATTATTTTAAGAAAGTCTTTCGATCAAAGCCATGTAAAAACCGTCGTAGCCTTCGCTAGGCATTACTTTTTCGTCTTTGATCATTTTATAGTTAGGATTGTTTTTAATAAACTCTTCTACTTGCTTATTATTTTCAGAAGGTAAAATAGAGCATGTTGCATACACCATTTTTCCACCCACTTTCAGCATTTTAGAGTAATCCTGCATGATTTGCTGTTGCTCTGTCTTAATTCTGTCGATAAAAGCTTGGTCGATTTTCCATTTACTATCAGGGTTTCTTTTTAAAACTCCTAAACCAGAACATGGTGCATCGATCAAAAGTCTGTCTACTTTATCGTGAAGACGTTTGATTACTTTCGTATCAGAAATTACTCTTGTTTCAATGTTGTGAGCTCCGGCTCTTTTTGCACGACGTTTTAGCTCAGCTAATTTCCATTCAAAAATATCTAAAGCGATAATCTGACCTTTGTTTTTCATTAAAGCAGCTATGTGAAGTGTTTTTCCACCTGCACCTGCACAAGCATCAACCACTCTTTGACCTTCTTTTACATCAAGAAAATAACCGATTTTTTGTGAGGAAGCATCCTGTACCTCAAACAAACCTTCTTTGAAAGCTGTGGTAAGAAAAACATTTTTCTTTTCCTCAAGCTGTACCGCATCAGGATAGTTTTTAATAGGATAAGAAACTACATTTTCGTGTGCAAGATCAGAAATAAGCTCTTTAGGAGTCGTTCTTAAAGAATTTGCTCTTAAAACAGTTGGTGCTTTTTCGTTTAAAGCATGCATTTCTTTTTCCCATTTTTCGCCTAATTCTCTTTCCAGAGTTTCAACAAGCCATTCCGGAATAGAATGTTCAATAGCTTTTGTAGGAACAGTTCCTTTTCTAAGTTTTGTAGTAATGTCGGCAATTTTGATTCCTTCAAATTCTTCAAATCTTTTATAATTCGTCTTGCTCCAAAGAAGATAAGCGATGATTAGTTTATAGATGTTATTTGGTTTTACACCTTCACCCATATAATATTCAAGGCGTTTTTTCCAACGGATGATATTATAGAAAATTTCAGAAACAACGGCTCTATCTTGGCTTCCCCATTGTCTGTGGGATTTCAAAAGTCTTTCTATTACTTTATCCGCGTATTTGTTTTTTTCGAAAAAAGTTTCCTGTAAAGCATCGTGAATTCCGATTGCCAGGTTTCTGTGAATTAATTCCATAAATTGCTGTAAGCTGTTTGAATCTGCAAAAATACAAATTTAAGTTGAGAGTTAATGATTTGTAGTTATGAGTTATAAATTATGAGTTTAAAGAAAATTAAATTTAAACTAATTGATCTTTACTTTTGCCTAACTTCTAACTTCTAACTTCTAACTTCTAACTCAAAATACTACCTTTGCAAAAATTAATAAAAATGAGTGATGTAGTAATTTGTCCGAAATGTAGTTCTGAATTTACGTATGAGCAAGACGGTTTAATGGTTTGTTCACAATGCTTCCACGAATGGGATCCTAAAGAAGCGGGAAATGAAGATCAGATTTTAGACATCAATGGAAATGAACTTCAAAATGGAGATTCGGTAATTGTAATGAAAGATCTTCCGGTAAAAGGTGCTCCGAAACCAGTAAAAGCAGGAACTAAAGTAAAAAATATCCGTTTAAGACCAGACAGCGATCATAATATTGATTGTAAAATTGATGGTTTTGGTGCGATGGCTTTGAAATCTGAATTTGTAAAGAAAGCTTAATATATAAGCAATGTTGGTTTTTGGTAATTAGGATTGTCTTTACAACTAATTGCCAAAAATCAATAAAAAAAAGGAAAGAATTGGACAGAGTAATCTTTCAAAGACGTGATTGCAATAATGCTAATTTAGGTCTGGAAGGCAGAAAGAGAATTAACCAAAAATTTCCTTAAGTTGTTGTCTTACAAATGTATAAAGATATTTTTTAAGAAACAGGCTAAATCGTTGAAAATTATCCACATACTAACATTAAGAGACTTAATATTTTCTTAATAATAAGTTTTAAAAGGGATTATTCAAAAGTAATCTGAACTGAATTTTTAAGCTGATTGTTACTAAACATCACCATTTCTTTGTTTCTGAATTTGATTTTATTCCAATAATGATTTCCTGCAAATCTGCTTTCTAAGACTTCTGCTTCAACACCATTTTCAGAAATCTTGATCTGATGCGGATAATAGAAAAATCTTGAAATCTGCAATTCTGAAATTTCATTATCAGTAAAAATATTTACTTCACCAAAAAGTTTTGCAACATAAGGATTATAAGGGTCTTTATAGGTCTCTTCTGCGCTATTATTTTGAATCAGTCTTCCGTTTTGTAAAACGATAATTTGATCTGTCCATGCAATAATATCCTGCAATTCGTGAGTAGAAATAACCAAAGAAATATTGTTTTCTTTTACATATCTGAACAGTTTTTCACGAAGCTCAATTTTTCTTGCAAAATCTAGATTGCTGAACGGTTCATCAAGTAAAAGTAACTTTGGAAGTACAGAAAGTGCTCTTGCAATGGCAACTCTTTGCTGTTGTCCGCCACTTAAATTTTTTGGTAAAATATCTGCAAATTCAACCAAACCAACAACATCTAAAAGTTCTAAAACCGTTTCTTTTTTCTTGGCTAAATTGATATTAGAAATAAATTTACCGACGTTATCTGCAACGGTTGCATAAGGCATCAAATCAAAGTTTTGCGCAACAAATTTCATTTCAACTTCGCCCGGAACGAGATTTCCTTTCGGGCCCATCAGTTTTCTGCCTTCAAATACAATTTCACCCTGATTCCAGTCGTGTAATCCGTAGATAAGACTTAGTAACGTAGATTTTCCGCAACCACTTTCGCCTGCCAATGCAATGATTTTACCTTCATCCAGTTTCAGATTAAAGTTTTGAAAAAGCGGTTTTTCCTGAGAATGAGAAAAATATAAGTTGTTTATCTCTAATAGCATACTGCAAAAATAAGGGTTTTTGGGGAAGACTGGCATATTTTTAGTAATTTAGCCATGCATAAATTATATCAAAATGAAAAGAATATTATTTTCTCTCGCAATTCCTGCTTTGTTCACTGTTGTTTCTTGTTCTAAAGAAAAACCTGTAACAAGTGATGCTAATGAAGTAACGACGACGAAAGACGGAAGCCGATTTGTTTTGGATACTTTAAACAGTAATGTAGAATGGAAAGGATATAAGGTTTTTAAATCTGAAAATACAAGTCATTTCGGAACCATTAAGTTTGAAAGCGGCGATGTAACCGTAAAAGAAGGGAAACTTGAAAGCGGAAAATTTGTTGCAGATATGGCTTCGTTAACTTCGGAAGATCTGAAAAATAAAAAAGATGATCTTGAAAAACTAAACGGTCATCTGAAAAGTGCTGACTTTTTTGAAGTTGAAAAATTTCCGACAGCATCTTACGAAATTACAAAAGTAAGCCCGTCTGCAGAAGGTGATTATAATACTATTTTAGATGGAAATTTAACGATAAAAGGAATTACAAAACCGACTCAGTTTAAAGCAAATGTTGCTGTAAATGGAGCAGAAGTAAGTATTGCAACAGAGCCTAAAGATGTTATGCGAGAAGAATTTGGTGTGAAATTTCAATCTCCTGCTGCAAATGGAGTGATTAAAAATGAAGTGACTCTTCAGATTAGAGTGAAAGCTTTAGAGAAAAAATAATTTAAACAAAACAAAGATGAGTAAGGCCGTTTTAATAATTAGTATTGCTTGTCTGATGTTTTTATTGAGTCTTCAGATTCTTTATTATATTTCTTACAGCAATCAAATCATTCAGATTTTTGTAGAACTGTTTACAATTCCGGCGATGTTGTTTGTGGTTTTTGCATTTTTCTTCAGTTTGATCAATATATTTAGGAAAAATAAAGAGTATTATCTGGTTTTTGGAATTAATATTTTTACAATTTTAATAAGCATCGTTGCTACTGTTTTAGATTAAATAAAATCAGCTTTAAATAACAATTATACTATCTGTTTCTCGCGAGACAGATTTTTTTATGATAAATAGAAAAGGTTTTTTAAACTGAAAATCGTATTTTTGCAAATACATTTTTTTGAAAGGGTAAAACAATGATTGAAAAGATAGAAGAATTGCTTGTTGAGGTTAATGGCTTCAATACGACAAGTAAAGAGGAAATAGAAAACTTCCGAATCAAGTATAATGGGAAAAAAGGAGTTCTGAATGATTTTTTTGAAAAATTTAAAGAAGTTCCAAACGACCAGAAGAAAGAATTCGGACAGAAAATCAATACTCTGAAGCAAGCGGTTAATGTAAAGCTGGAAGATTTGAAAAATGCTTCTGCTTCTTCTTCTATTATTTTAGAAAAAGAAGATCTTACAAAACCTGCTTTTCCTTTAGATTTAGGATCTAGACATCCGATTAATTTAGTGAAAAACAGAATTATTGAGATTTTTAAATCTATTGGTTTTGCTGTTGCAGACGGACCAGAAATTGAAGATGACTGGCATAATTTTACTGCGCTGAATCTTCCTGAATATCACCCTGCAAGAGATATGCAGGATACTTTCTTCATCGAGCAGAATCCGGATATTTTATTAAGAACACATACTTCTTCTGTACAGATCCGTTACATGGAAGAAAATGAGCCGCCTATCAGAATTTTATCTCCGGGAAGAGTTTTCAGAAATGAGGCAATTTCTTCACGTTCACATTGTATTTTCCATCAGATTGAAGGTTTGTATATTGATGAAAATGTAAGTTTCGCAGATTTAAAGCAGACTATTCAGTTTTTTACGACTGAGCTTTTTGGAAAATCTAAAATCAGAATGAGACCTTCATTTTTCCCATTCACAGAGCCAAGTGCTGAGATTGATGTATATTGGGGATTGAATTCTGAAACCGATTATAGAATTACCAAAGGAACAGGCTGGCTAGAAATTATGGGTTGCGGAATGGTAGATCCTGCTGTTTTGAAAAATGTAAATATTGATTCTGAAAAGTATTCAGGATATGCTTTCGGGATGGGTATTGAAAGAATTACAATGCTTCTTTACCAAATGAGCGACATCAGAATGTTCTTTGAGAATGATATAAGAACTTTAGAACAGTTTAAAACATTGTAATTAATTTAACATAAATAATTTTTAATCCTGTGAATTTTCACGGGATTTTTTATTAACTTTATAAATCACTTAAAGACGAATCTTTTTTAAGAAAAAAATACATTTTTTTATAGAATTCAGAGAATAAAGTATAAGTGTTGTGATAGGATTTTTTCCGATTTACAAAATATATCATTCTAAACAAATGATAATATACCAGAATATTTTTGCAGTCTGTAACTAAGAGTTCAAATCTGATACTGATCGCAAAAAAGCTTTAAATACATGTATATGAAGTCAACAGATAGCCAACCTAAATCGTTAAATTTTAGATTCAGAAAAATCGTTCATTACTCTCTTATCTTTTGTATTTTATTGATACAGCTTATCATTGCAGGCTTTTTTTATAACGAATTTATCAATAAAAAGAATTTAGCATTCATTGAAAATCAGTTAAAAGAAGTAAATTCTCTTGAAAACTTAACAGATAACTCCAGAAAAGAGCTTTTAAACGCTCAAAATTCTCTTCAGCAATATCTTGTAAATGCTGACAAAAAGTATTTGGATTCTTATTTTGCTTCGTTAGATAAATTAGGCGCAAATTTAGACAACATTAATAGCTATGAGGCTAAATTTCCTAAATTAAAAAATATATTATCATTTCAAAAAAAAGACTCTTTAGGCAGTAAAAACCTGAAGCTTTTGGTTGATTCTACTTATCAATATTCTACCCAATCAAATTTCAAAGCTCCCACTCCTTTACCTTCGCTGAAAAAGTATGAGAGCAATTATAATTTGGATAAATATGATTTTCACGTAGAAACAAAAACGATTGCTGATACGGTTAAGAAAAAAGGTCTTTTCGGACGTTTGGGAGATGCAATATCCGGGAAAGAGAACGTACGTAAAGAGAGTACAATTATTACCGTGAAACAAGGAAAGATCCCTGAAGCAACTGCTATAAAAGCTGATGTAGACAGTGTAATGAACCTTGTTCAAAATTATTATACCGGAGAAATAAAAAAAATGCAGGTACAGGTAATCGGAAAACAAAATAATAACAATAAATTTTATACCATATTTAATAAACTTCTTATTTACAGTAATGGGGTGATGAATATTTACGATTTTGCGATCAAAGATTCTAAAGCTGATCTTGAAAAAGAATATGCTCTGCGAAATTCTGAAAACAATAAGATTAGAACAAATTTGGTTTTGGGAGCGATGGTTTTGATGTTTATTGTGTCTATATTAATAATGTATTTGACCAGAATCGCATTTGTATATGAAAACCAACTCAATGCAGCCAACAAACAGATTAAAGAGAACCTTAATTTTAAAAACAGAATTTTGGGAATGTTGAGTCATGAACTGCGTTCGCCGTTGAAGATTATTGGAATTTTTATCAGAAAAATCAATAAAAAAACCAATGATGACAGTATTAAAGAATACTTAAAGTCGATCAGTTTTACCAATAATACCTTATTGATGCAGGCCAATCAGATTTTAGAATATACCAAAAATCAACATGTAGAAAACCAGTTAATACCGGTGATTTTTAATCTTAAAAATGAAGTAACCTCTATCTTAAATTCGATAGAACCTTATATTGAAACAAGAAATAATAAGTTTATTGTTGAAGAAAATATAGATCCGAAAATTGAGGTGTATTCTGATAATACAAAGATCAATCAGGTTTTCATGAATATACTTGCCAATGCCAATAAATTCACCGAAAATGGAGAAATACGTGTGATAACCAAAGCAGAGCCTCTTGATGAAAACACGGTTGCTTTAATCACCACAATAAAAGATACCGGAGTTGGAATTTCAAAATCTGATCTCGAAAAAATATTTGAACCTTATTACCAAGGAGTTCTTTCGGAAGATGTAGAGAACTTAGGTGCAGGTTTAGGATTGAGCTTATGTAAGGAAATTGTAGAGCTCTATTCTGGGAATATCTCAGTAGACAGCGAGCAAAACGTAGGTACAACAGTAAGTTTTACAATTAATTTGAATGTCAATAAATGAGTAATCTAGATACTAAAACCATTAATTTTTTACTTGCTGATGATCATAGTCTCATAAGGCAGGGCGTAGAATTTCTTATTGAGGAAATTGGTTTTGAGGGAGAAGTTTTTCATGCATCTACACTTCAGAAAGTATTAGAAACTGTTGAAATGCAGCCAATAGAAATTGTTGTAATAGATGCTATTTTCCCAGACGGAAATAGCCTGAATATAATTTCTGAAATCAAAAGAATCAAACCTGAAGTTAAGATTCTCGTTTTTTCAGGAGTTGATGAAAGTACACAGTCTATTAAATATATTAATGCAGGAGCAAACGGATTTCTCAGTAAACTGAGTGAAGAAAATGAAATAAAAGAAGCGATTCTCAAAATTCATCAAACCGGAAAATATATTTCCTTAATTACTCAGGGCGTACTCATCGATTCTTTACATAATCCAAATATTGTAAATCCTCTACAAAGGCTTACTGAAAGAGAATTAGAAATTGCAGAGATGTACGCAAAAGGCTATGGTAATCTCGAAATTGCAAATAATCTTAATGTAAAGCAGAACACCATAAGTACAATCAAAAAAAGAATTTTTGATAAACTGCATATCGAGAATGTAGTTGATTTGGCAGATCTAATCAAGAATTATCATTAGTCTTATTCTTATTCTTATTCTTATTTTCCATTCAAGTTAATATAGTAGTAGATAAATATCTACAACTCTATCGAAATACATCTACAATACTTATTGGGAAGATAGCTCTATATCTTTCTATTTTTACACTATGAAAGATGAACAAAAAAGAAGTTCTTTTAAAGACGTTTTTTTGAGTCATTAATCAAAAAGTAAGTTTAGATTTTTTAAATCTTCAATAAAATGAATTTTAAATTTTGAACTTGTTTGAAAACATAGATGGTGAAAAAAAGAATAAGTGTCTGATTGCGGAGCTGAAAGGCTCTGCAAAAAGATACTAAAAAGTAAAACCAAATTTTATTATAACTATAAACACAGTTGATTAACCTAAGTGTCATCATTGCAGAGCTGAAAAGCTCTGTAAAAGATGCCTTATAATCAATAAAGATATTGATAAAAACACAAATGATAAAGCCGTGACTAATTGCGGAATTGAAAAAAAAGTAATATGCACTGGGGGAAGTTTTTCCATATTACTCCCTAGAAAATGATTTCAAAAGCATGTTAATTTAGGTTGGTAAACCTTCGGTTTTTTCCGAAGGTTTTTTTATTAAACTTTAGTTAAATCCATGTATTCTTAGAATCATCATTATCAATTTTCAATAATTAAGCGATTGTTGATTACAATAACTGTCTTGCATATTGCAACATGTTTTGTAGATAAATATCTACAACTAGGTCGAACTACATCTACAATAAATATTGTGAAGATAGCCCTATATCTTTCTATTTTTACACTATGAAAGATGAACGTAAAAGAATTTCTTTAAAGGTAATTTTTTTGAGACATTAATCTAAAGTAAGTTCAGGATTTTAAAATATGTCGATAAGAGAAATTTTAAATTTTGAAGTTGGTTTGAAAACATACATGATGAGAAAAGAAAAAGTGTCTGATTGCAGAGCTGAAAAGCTCTGCAAAACGATACTAAAAAGTAAAACCAAAACTGTTTGTAAACACAATTGATTAACCTAAGTGTCATCATTGCAGAGCTGAAAAGCTCTGTAAAAGATGCCTTAAAAATCAATCAAAATAGTTATAAAAACACAAATGATAAAACCCTAAGTGATATTTACAAAGTTAAAAAGTTTGTATAATACGCAAAGGGAAAGTTTTTCATAAATACCTGGGAAAGTAATTTCGCAAGTATGTTAATTTAGGTTGATAAGCCTCTGGAAACTCCGGAGGCTTTTTTTATTTCGTAAACTTTAACGGAAACCTTACATTCTTGTAATCATCAATACTTGCTTTTAAAGAACCAACCGCCAATTCGGCTTTCAGCAACAAAGGAATGTGATTGTAGTCATTACTTACCCACATCGTTACGCCTTCTTTTTCTTTAAAAACCCTACCACTTTTTACCGAAGGAATAATTTTTAAAGCATTAATAGTTCCGAACTTTGTCTTTAAATTCTCGGTTCCGGTTACTTTAAGCTGAAAAGGAAACATTTCATCATCAATCCAGACATTCATATTAATAATGGTTCCTACTTTCAGCTCTGCGGGCGTTTTACTTCTCAGATAATAAAAACATGAGAGCATGTCTTGTACGCCTTTTACAGATTTTATAAGCTTTGAACCATTTGCAGGAGTTTTTTTATCTGTCAAAATCAATGTTTGATTATCGTGATTAAAAACAGTTTGTAAATGCTGTCTGTAACTACCTTCTTTTACATTTCTTACATAAAAACTGGGTAATTCTGTATCGATATTAATATAACTTTCATATAAATCTTCAACTTTAAAAAAAGCTTTTACCGCTCCAGTCGTTTGTCCGGTTCCTTTTACATATAAATGTGGAGTTCCTCTGTAATTGACTTTTTGGGTGGTGAGATTTGCTGTTCCGGCATTTAGAAATCCGTAATGTATTCTTAAGGAGATCGATTCGCCATCGGCTACGTTGGTCAATTGGGAATAACCTAAAAAGAAAGCGAATATGGTAATAATGTGGAGTATCTTCTTCATAATATAAATTTTGCAAAAACACTGCCAATTTTTTCATTATCAGCTTTTTGTGTCTTTTTGATAAATCTCAGTTTTTTATTTGAGTATAATTAAATATGCTTCGCATTAAAATTAGTAAATTTGCTGCTATTAATTATTAAATTATCATCATATTATGATCACTACAGATATATTGATTATCGGAGCAGGACCTACGGGACTTTTTGCCGTGTTTGAAGCAGGTCTTTTAAAAATGAAATGTCACATTATCGATGCACTTCCTCAACCGGGAGGTCAGTTGGCAGAATTGTATCCTAAAAAACCGATTTTCGATATTCCGGGTTATCCATCTGTAAATGCTGGTGAATTGGTAGATAATTTAATGGAGCAGATCAAACAGTTTCAGCCAGGATTCACTTTAGGAGAAACTGCAGTTTCTTACACAAAAGTAGATGATGAGTGGTTTGAAGTGGTTACCAACAAAGGTACAGTTCACAGATGTAAAGCTATTGCTATTGCTGGAGGTTTAGGAACTTTTGAGCCTAGAAAACCTACAATGGATAATGTTGCAGATTATGAAGAAAAAGGTCTTGAATATTTCGTTAAAGAACCGGAACATTTCAGAAATAAAAAAGTAGTTATTGCCGGAGGTGGAGATTCTGCCTTAGACTGGAGTGTTTTCTTATCAAATGTTGCAAGTGAAGTGACATTAATTCACAGAAGAAATGAGTTCAGAGGAGCTTTAGATTCTGTAGAAAAAGTTCAGGATTTAAAAAATCAAGGTAAAATTAAATTGATTACTCCTGCTGAAGTTACCGGAATTAAAGGTGACGGAAAAGTAGAAGCAATTACTGTTGCAGTCGACGGACAAGATCCTTACGATATTGAAACGGATTATTTTATTCCATTATTCGGATTGACTCCAAAATTGGGTGAAATCGGAAACTGGGGATTAAATATCGAGAAAAATGCAATCGTAGTAAACAATGCTTTAGACTATCAAACCAATATTGACGGTATTTATGCAATTGGTGATATCAACACATATCCTGGAAAATTAAAGTTAATTCTTTGTGGTTTCCATGAGGCGACTTTGATGTGTCAGAGTGTTTATAACAGATTAAATCCAGGTAAAAAATTCGTTTTAAAATATACAACTGTAAGTGGAGTAGATGGTTTCGACGGAAGCCGTAAAGAAGCTGAAAAAGCAGTTGTAAAGAAAATAGATTAATTTGGTTTTTAGTTTCTGGTTGTCGGTTGTTAGTTAATACATTTCTGAAAACCATCAACTATCAACCATCAGCTAACAACATTTATTAAAATGAGCGATATAAATATAAAAATCACCGATAGAGAAGGTGTTACTCACGAAGTGGTTGCTCCAACGGATATGTCCATGAATTTAATGGAAATTATCCGTTCATATGAATTGGCAGAAGAAGGCACCATCGGAGTTTGTGGCGGAATGGCAATGTGCGCTTCATGTCAGGTTTATGTATTGGAAGATCCGGGACTTGAACCAATGGGCGATGAAGAAGACGCAATGTTGGGCGAAGCTTTTCATGTGGAAAGCAACAGCCGATTGGGTTGTCAATTGCATATGGTTCCTTCAATGGAAGGTTTGGCTGTTGCAATTGCTCCTTATCCTTAAAGAAGTTTTAAACAACATAAAAAAACTCCTGAAGAAAATCTTCAGGAGTTTTTTGTTTATACAAATTTTTTAATTTTTAGAAGGTTGAAAATTCGGATGTCCCACTTGCCATAATGCAAATGAATAAATATCTGCATATTCTTTAAAAACAACATCAAAATCACTTGTAAAATGCCCATTATCATAGTTTGCATATAATAAAGTAGGTTTTCCTGAAGCTGAATTATTTTGTAAAATTCCCGCAAATTTTCCAGGCATCCAAGGAACAACTCTGGAATCATTCATACCGACACGTACAATTACTGCAGGATATTTTCCACCTTTTTTTACCTTGCTTTGAGCATCCATTTCAATTAAATGTTTGGTATCTTCTTCATTTTTAATAGATCCAATTTCTGGAATTTGGTTGGGACCGTTTGCTGTGGTTTCAGATCGTAACGTATTAGTCATCCCGACTTCTGCAATTGCTACGGCAAAAAGATCAGGTCTTTCAGTAATCGCTCTTCCAATAAGAATTCCACCTGCGCTTACACCGTTTCCGATTAATTTTGAAGGAGAAGTATATTTTTGATTAACCAGATATTCCGAACAAGCAATAAAATCTTTCCAAGTATTGGGTTTTGTAGCTTTCATTCCTTCTTCGTGCCATTTTTCGCCTTTTTCACCACCGCCTCTTACATGAGCAATAGCAATAACAACCCCTTGTTCAAGTAAAACAGATAGTCTCGTCGAGAAACGGGGCTCGTAAGAAAATCCGTAACCACCGTAACCTGTTATATAAGCTGGATTGCTACCGTCCATTTTCATATTTTTAGGATAAATAATAGAAAGCGGAACCATTACACCATCGTGGCTTTTTATTTCAACTTCTTTTACAGTATACATTCTGTTATAATCAGGATAATTGGCTTCAGAATTCAAAAACTTACTTTTTACAGGATTTCCTTTTTCAGGATTGTATTCATAAGTTGTTAATGGAGCCAGCCAATTAACATTACTACAGAAAATGTTATCATTTTCACGTTGGTTAAGCGATAATGAACTATTTACTCCAGTTGGGAAATCAATTTTTTTCCCCTCAAGAGTATTAATATTTACTTGATATTTATCTCTGATAATTCCATTTCCTAATGAATAATAAAGATAATTTTTAGAATTGTGGATGCTGATAATTACTCCGTCTTTACTTTCAGGAACAACCACTTTTGCATTATTAAAATCAGGATTTAATAAACTTGTTAGGGTGATTTTGTAATTAGGAGCATCTTTATGAGTAAGAAGAAACAGTTTGTCACCTGAAATAAATACATCGGTAATATCATCTGAAGGCTTTACAATCTGTCTCCACTTGATTTTTTTATTTTTTAATTCCGAATATGGTGCAACGAAAATTGGACTTTCTGATTTTACTGAACTTAATCTTAAAACAAGATATTTATAATCATCAGTAAAACCAATACTCGTAAATTGCTCGGTTAAAGCATTTAATTCTGGATAATTTTCTCTTGATGCTAATATTTTATCGGTTTTTGTATCGGTTCCAATAACATGCAACATTGCTTTCATATCCTTTAAAAGCATATTGCTGTTTGGATCTGCAGTGCTCATTTTAGTATAAATGATAGCTTTGTCATCTGGTGTAAATTCAAATGCAAACTCACTCCAGATAGGACCAATTTCATCCTTTAGAAATTTCTTGGTCGTAAGATCCAAAATTCTTAAATCACAAATTTCACCTCCTGATTTTGATAATAAAATAGCCATTTTCTTAGCTTTAGAATCAACGATGAAATTGGTGATTTGTGTGTTTTTTCCAAGAGTTTCGGGATCAAAAATCAATGTTTCTTTTCCTGTAGAAAGGTTTCTTGAATAAAGTTTCGAAAGATTTTCGCTCTTTTTTGTTTTGGTATAAAAGTATGTGTTTTGTCTTTCTAGTATCCCGCCAAAAGAATCACCGTTCATTTCCTGTACTTCTTTCATGCGCTTATAAAGATCTTCACGATGCGGAATTTTATTAATCACGCTATGGCTAAAATCCGATTGAGATTTGAACCATTTTTCTACTTCAGGGCTTTTGCTATCTTCCAGCCATCTGTAATTATCTGTGATTTTAGTTCCAAAATAATCGTCAACAACTGGGTTTTCAGGAGTTTTTGGATAATTATATTGTGCCAAAAACAGATGACTTGCAAATAAACTTGCAGACAGAATAATGTTTTTCATAATTACATTTCTTGTTGGTGTGTGAAAATAATATTGCAAATGTACTAAACTTCTTCCTTTGAAATCCATTTCCCAACGGTCGGAGCCTGATAATTGCTCATTTTTTCTAAAAGCGCATCAATAGAATCACTTACCAAAAGCATTTCCTGATTGATTTGTTTTAAAAATCCTTTATCAACCATTGTCTGAACCAATTTAATTAAATCATCATAAAATCCGTCGATATTCAGAATAGCAATTGGTTTTTTATGAAGCCCAAGTTGCGCCCAGGTAATCATTTCGAAAAACTCTTCCAAAGTTCCATAACCTCCGGGAAGAACGATTACTCCATCGCAAAGGTCATTCATTTTGGTTTTTCTTTCGTGCATGGTTTCCACCAAAATAAGCTCGGTAAGATTTTGATGTGCGATTTCTTTTGATTGCAAAAAATGGGGAAGAACTCCTATTGCTTTTCCGCCTTCTTTTAAAACTCCGTCTGCGACAGCTCCCATCAATCCTACATTAGCACCTCCATAAATGAGTTGGATGTTTTGCTTCGCTAAAGTTTGTCCTAATAAAGTTGCCTGTTCTTTATATAAATCATCCGAACCAAAACTTGATCCGCAGAATACGGTAATACTTTTCATTAATTTATTTTTTAATTTTTTTTCCATTTTATTTTTACGGCAGACATGATTTCTAATTCAAGTCTGATTTCGGATAAAACTTCAAATTCATTTTTTATATAAAATTCTAATGGAGATTTATAAAAATTTCCGTTAAGTTTTTTATCATTGTTATTGTCAATTACCCAACCGTTCAGTTCATTTTTATGTTGTTTCAGTTCATTCAAAACTTTCGTTCCCAAACCTTTACCATGAAGGTTTTCAGAAAGAATGATCGCAAACCATGTTTCATTTTCTCTTTCAAATGTTATGGCCCAACCCTGAATTTTTTCATCATCATTCAATAAAAGAAAATGATTGACCTTATTGAGTTTTTCAAGATAGTTTTCAAATCCATCGATACTTTTATAAGTAAGTTTTTCTGGATATTCATTATTCCACAATTGCAGGATCTGTTCTTTTTTTTCTTGGCTAAGTTGATGGGTGTTTGTGATTTTCATTGGAATGAGTTTAAACAAAAATAAGCAAAATTGAATGTGGAGATTCTTAAGTTCTTTTATATTATGTTTTTAGAATTCAATAGAGGCGGGCTTCAGCCCGTCTATAAAAACAAATTCAAATTGGCATTAGCCAAAATCTAATTAAAATTATATTTTTCTCTAAACTCTTGATATTCTTCTTCAAAGGTTTTCTTCTGATGATGAATATGTTGGTTTTTAATATAATTTCGAACTTGTTCAACCATTGATTCTGAAACAGAAACGGCAAAATATTCTTCTTGCCATGCAAATTTTTCTTTTGTCAAACAATTTTTATTAATCCAATAAGAAGACTCACCTTTTATTAACTTAACAATATTTTCAATGTTTTGATTTGAGCTTAAAGAAATTAAGCAATGACAATGATCAGAATATCCATTGACTACATCCATGAAAATTCCTTTTTCTATTGCGTTTTCTTTAATATGTCTCCAAACTTTAATACGCTGTTCTAATGTGCTAAAATATGGAATTCTATTTTTTGTTGAAAAGACAATGTGGATATAAATTTTTAGATAAGACATTTGTGTTGTTTTCTCAAAATTAGAAATTATTTTTTTAAGTTTGGGCTAAAGCCAAAAGGAATGTTTTTTTATCACAAACGGGCTAAAGCCCGTTCCTATTGAATAACATCATATTGTGAATTTTTGATTCGAACGTATTTTTGTCATTCAATAGGGGTGGGCTTTAGCCCACCTGTAAAAGATAATTCATCGATTGGCTTTAGCCAAAATCGATTAAAAAAAATATCCAAAATCAAAAGACTTTGGATATTTTTAATATAAAAATTACATTCTTATTTCAATGGAATATTCGCCAAAATATCTTTCGTGAAACTCCAGAATTTCTGGGTTGAAGAAATATTTGCTTTTTCATCAGGAGAGTGAGCTCCTCTGATGGTTGGTCCGTAACTTACCATTTCCATTTCTGGGTAATTAGCACCGATAATTCCACACTCTAAACCTGCATGACAAGCTACAACGTGAGGTTTTTCTGCAAATTTCTCTGTGTAGATTTTTTCTAAAACTTGTACTATTTCAGAACCTGGTTTTGGTTTCCATCCTGGATAAGATCCACTGAATTCTACATTCATTCCTGCCAATTCTGATACAGATTTCAATTGTTCTGCAACCGAATCTTTAGACGAATCAACAGATGATCTTGAAAGGTTTAAAATTTTCAGACCACCTTCTTTTAGTTCTACTCTTGCCACATTGTTTGATGATTCTACCAAATCCTGTACATCCGGGCTCATTCTGTAAACTCCATTGTGAAGAGATTTTAAAACCAGAATAATTTTCTTTGAATCTTCTACAGAAAGTGCTTTTTCTGAACTTGTAGAGTTTTCAATATTAATTTGAAGATGAGCTTCAACAGAAGCAAACTCTTCTAAAATTTCTTTTTTAATTCCATTGGTTACATTTTCAATAAATTCACCAGCATTTCTCACAGAAATTAACGCTACAGATTCTCTTGGAATTGCATTTCTCAAACTTCCACCATCAATTGAAATCAACTGAACGTTTTGATTTTCCAAAGCTTTGTAAAGAATTCTGCCCATAATGATATTGGCATTTCCAAAACCTTTGTGGATATCCATTCCTGAGTGACCACCTTGTAAACCTTTTACTTCGATTCTTACGATTTGTCCGTTAGAAGTTTCTGTTGCGTAGTTTTGGCTTACGGTAACATCAATTCCACCTGCACATCCGATGTCAATCTCGTCATCTTCTTCTGTATCTAAATTTAAAAGAATTTGTCCGGTTAATTGTCCAGGTTTTAAACCTAAAGCTCCGGTCATTCCTGTTTCTTCATCAATCGTGAAAAGAGCCTCCAAATCAGGATGTGGAATGTCTGAACTTTCAAGAATCGACATAATAGTGGCAACTCCTAATCCGTTATCTGCACCTAAAGTTGTACCTTTTGCTTTTACCCAGTCTCCGTCAACTTCCATTTGGATTCCTTGAGTTTCAAAATCGAAATTTACATCGTTGTTTTTCTGGCAAACCATATCCAAATGCGACTGCATAACAATCGATTTACGGTTTTCCATTCCCGGAGTAGCCGGTTTTTTAATAATTACATTTCCTACTTCATCTACTGTAGTTTCCAGTCCTAAATTTTTACCAAATTCTTTAATGAAAGCAATTACTTTTTCTTCTTTTTTTGACGGTCTCGGAACTGCATTTAATTTGGAGAAATTTTTCCAGATAATCTGCGGTTCTATATTGGATAGTTCCATAAAAATTTATTTTTATCAAAATTACGAAATAAAAAATGCTCCCGAAATTCAGGAGCAATATTTTTGCTAATTGCTAATTGCTAATTGCTAATTGCTAATTGCTAATTGCTAATTGCTAATTGCTTTTAACATCCACATTCGCCATAAATAGGAATGGTCGTTTTGCTTCCGTCTGGTTTTTCAATGGTTAAAGTACCTTCAAAAAGTAAAGCTTCTTCGTGTTTTATTTTTTTACCTTTTACAGAGATCTTATAATTCTCGTTTTCAATTTCCTTGGTTAGCTCTTCGCCTGCTTCCATATCGCTTGAAGAAATCAAATTCATAGCAATTCTTTTTCCGTCGAGTTTCATATAAGCAGTTTTTCCTGCATCATCGGCATAAATGTATTGCTCGTTTTCAAAATCTGCTTTGTTTTTTGCAAAATAGCAAGAGCATTCTTTGATCTCTTTCGGGAAAGGAAATACATCAACTAAAACTTTCTCAGGTGCAGGATCTGTTTTCGCAGAATCCTGAACAATATTCAGAGAGTCTGTTGGTTTTGAATCTGGAACGGTTTCTTTTTCCTTTTTACAGGCAACCAAAGTTAAGGCTGAAAAGAGAATGATAAAATATTTCATTTTTAATTTTTTTAAATTTTCGTTTTTTAATCTTAAACTAAACTAATAATTATACCATACTGCTTTTGCTTGTGGTAACTATATATCAATTTTTTCTAAAATTTTATTAACCCAGTTTTCATCGTTGGCCGAAACTATTATAGTTTTAAAGCCAAATTTTTTTCCTTCCATTTCTACACCAAGAGAGTCATCAATATGAACGTCAATATCAAATTCGGGAGGGAATTTGGAAACATTTTTTCTAATTATCTTTTCATGCAAATACTGATTAATCACGAAATCAACGGGAACTCCATAAGATAAAAACATCAATTTAATTTTCACTTTACTTCTATAGGAAGTTGTATAAACATAAATTTGATGATTTTGGGTTCTTAATTCTTTAAACAATTTAATTGTCCCCAATCGAATTCTTTCAGCTCCAATGATTTTTGACCAAAATGATTCTTTTTCTAAAGAAAACTTAGTTGTAGAAATAATTGTATCATCAAGATCAAATGAAATTTTCATAAAAGTAGATGTAAATAATAGCTTACCCTCTTGCTCTTTCAAGTAAAACCATCATCAATAAAGATAAAACTACTAAACTTTCATCTTCGTCATCAATATCAATAAGTCTGTCAAGCTGGAATCTTCTTCCGAACATCGAAGGCATTTTCTTTAGCTTAAAATATTCTTTTCCATCCATTCCTTTTACGGTGTAAGATGGGTTTAGAAAATATCCGGTAAACATTCCGATAATTGGGATTTCACCAACCATTCCGTCGAAAAATTTTACCCACGCATTATCTTCTGTAATAGTAAATTTTTGTTGATCAGCTTCGTCTAAAACATTGTAAGAAGATTTCCATATAGAACGCATTCCTTTTCTTGCAAGTCTACCGAAATTTTTTCCGATCGTATCTTTAATAGAGTAAGATGCATTAAAATCAATCCATTGGTTTGCCTGAATTCTGAACAGTTCTTTGGTTTTGCTTTCGTCATTGAAAACGATAACGTCTTCTTTTAGTTTAAACATTTTCTGACGAACATAAGCTACATAATTTCCTTGCCTGTCTGTAATGTTGAAATCGCTGGCCAAAGTTGTGATTTTAAATTTAAAATCCAGCGGATAATTAAGGTTGTTGAGTACCATTTAGTTTATTTCTGTTTAATATTTTGATGATCAAAGATAGTGGTTTTTTCATATTTATGAATAATTCTACAAGGCGAGATTGCTATTGAAATTTTGCTCTTCAAAGTTATCGTGTAAATACGCATTGACTAATCATATTTTACAACTATAATTCTTATTTTTGTGCTATGGATTACCCAAGTAAAGTATTGGCAAAAGCAGTTGAAGAGATTTCCGGACTTCCGGGTATCGGTAAGAAAACCGCTTTGCGTCTTGCACTTCATTTACTTAAACAGCCTAATTCCAGAGCGACAAGTTTGGGAACTTCAATCATCAATCTGGTGAATGAAATTAAATACTGCAAAGAATGCCACAATTTTTCAGATTTTGATATTTGTGAAATCTGCAGCAACGACAAACGTAGCAATGAGCTGATTTGTATTGTGGAAGATGTACGAGATGTTATCGCCATTGAAAATACCGGAAAATACAGAGGAAAATATCTTATTTTGGGAGGGAAAATTTCTCCAATGGAAGGAGTGGGACCTCATCAACTGAATATTCCAAGTATTGAAAAGAAGCTACAGCAAGGCTTGGCAAAAGAATTTATTTTTGCTCTGAGTGCAACTATGGAAGGCGATACTACAGCTTATTATATTTACAAAAAATTCAAAAATTCGGGTGTTCAGTTTTCAACTATTGCAAGAGGAATTTCAGTAGGCGATGAACTGGAATATGCGGACGAAATTTCTTTAGGCAGATCGATTACCAACAGGCTTCCATATAACGAAAAGGATTAAAAATGAGTAAAAAACTTTCAATCGTTATCGTTAATTACAACGTGACTCAGCTTTTGAGAAACTGTTTGATTTCTATTGAAAAATATAGTGATGGAGTCGATTATGAAGTTATTGTGATTGATAACAAATCTACAGACAGTTCGTGGGGTGATCTTATACCAGAATTTCCAAAAGTACATTTTATTGCTTCTGAAATAAATGGAGGTTTTGCTAAAGCTAATAACAACGCGATAGAAACAGCGACCGGAGAATATCTTTTGATTTTAAATCCGGACACAGAATTGGAAGGCTTTTATTTAAATGAAATTTTAGATTTTGCTGATTCCAAAACCAATTTTGGATGTTTGGGGGTAAGAATGCACGATGCGAACGGTAATTTTCTTCCGGAAAGTAAACGTTCAGTTCCCGATATGATCAATTCTTTCGAAAAATTATTTACCAATTTTAAAAAGAAAAACTCAAAATCATATTACCGAAATGATGTAGATGAATATGGAGCCGCAGAAGTGGAAGTAATTACCGGAGCATTTTTCCTGGTTAAAAAGAGTGTCTACGAAAAAGTTGGAGGTTTAGACGAGAGCTATTTTATGTACGGTGAAGATATTGATTTGTGCTACACGTTGCTGAATAACGGTTATCAAAATTACTATTACGGAAAAGCTTCTATTCTTCATCATAAGGGCGAAAGTACGGTGAAAGATGAGGTGTATCTCGAAAGATTTTACGGCGCAATGCAGATTTTTATTGATAAATATTATAGACAAAGCAAACCTCTACAATATTCATTTATGAAAGCTGGTTTAAAGTTAAGGCATAAAATAGAAAAAATTAAACTCAAATAAAAAAAGCAACTCCATCGAGTTGCTTTCATTTTATCTTAAACAAAGTATTTCTTATTTATTTGCCGGAACACTTACCGGAGCCGAAGACTGAGAAGCTGGAGCTTTTCCTGCCGGAGCTTCTTTAGTTGGAGCTTGAGGAATTACCGGTGCTGCTTGCTTAGGTTTACCAGTCACAACAACGCTTATCAAGATAAGAACGATGATTACTGCTCCTAAAGTCCAGGTTGATTTTTCCATAAAATCATTAGTTCTTTGTACTCCAAACTGTGCAGAAGATGCGCCTCCGAATGTACTAGAAAGACCGCCACCTTTTGGGTTTTGAGCCATAACAACAATTACCAATAAAATGCTGGCAATCATAATAAGAATCATTAATAGTGTAAATATAGTATCCATTAATTTTAATATCTTTTTGAATGGGCAAATTTAATGTTTTTTTACCGAACCACAAAATAAGATTTAAGCTAAAAATAGAAAACGGCAGCAATTGCTACCGTTTTCATTAAAAATATATTAATTCTTATTTGAAGTCAGAATCTTTAGCCTGGTTTAATTCGTATGATTTTACTTTCATCACCATATCCATACCCATTTGATTAACCGTGATGGTATAAGGCATTTTCACACCAGCAACATCTTTGTAATCAGCAAAAGTAGTAGGAACTGTGAACGTTTGTCCCTGTGCAGATACTGTTTCACTCTCACCTGTTTTAAGGCCAGTTTTTACGCTATAGTAATAAGCTTTATCACCAGCTTTGATTGCATAAGAATCTTCACCGTTGATTTTTTCAATTCCTGTCAATTTGTAATCTGCAGATTTAGCAAAACCTAGTTCTTCGAAAAGCTCAGTATTTTTTAAGTTGTCAGCGATTTCTTCTTTAGTCATCTGAACTTTTTGTCCCATTTGCTCAGAATAACCTGTTTTTCCATCAAAAACTTGTTTTTGAACTGTCATTCCACCAGCAGAAACTGTTTGAAGTTCTTTTCCACCTTGAGCTTTAACAATTTTGAAATCAAGGTTTTGTCCTTGCATAGACATTGATGCATTCGTTGTATATGAAGACACTTTTGACAAATTAGCTTTTCCGCCAATTGCATTAATGTACTTATCAACAACAGAAGCTACAGTTACGCTTGCATCAACTTTCTGTGCTGTCGGTTTAGCAACAGGATTTGCATATGCATCATAATATTTTACAGGGTAACCTAATTTTTCTAATCCTTCAGAAATTTCAGAAGCTTTACCAGCGATGAAAATTCTGCTTTGGTTTGGTAAAATAGTTGCTTTTACTGCGTTAGAAACGTCAGCTGCAGTTACTTTATCAATAGATTTTAAATAGTTAGTATAAAAATCAGCCGGAAGGTCCTGAACTTTTTGGTTAACTGCAAATCTTGCAATTGTTGCAGGCTGCTCTAATGCCATGATAAAACTTCCTTTCAATTTAGCTTTAGCATTGGCAAGTTCGTCAGCTTTTACAGTAGAAATTCCGTTGATTTCGTTCATGAATTCTTTTACTGCTTTATCAGTAACCTCGTTTCTTACACTAGCTTCAGCAGAGAAAGAAGGAGAATATTTGCTTGCGCTCATATCTGAATAAGCTCCATAAGTGAATCCGTTTTTCTCACGAAGATTCATGAAAAGTCTAGCTTCTCCACCACCACCAAGAATGTAGTTGGCAATTGTTGCAGGGAAGTAATTTGGATCTTTCATTTTCAATGTGTTCAGGTTTCCTACAGAAACTACAGATTGTACTGCAGAAGGAACATCTACTACATTGATTTCAGTTTTAGCTACATTTGAAGCAGGCTCTAAAGCTGGGAATTTTGTATCAGCTTTTTTCCAGTTGTTGAAAGCTTTTTCAACCATTGGTTTTACCTTGTCAAATTTTACATCACCAACAATTACCAAATAAGCATTGTCTGGAGCGTAATATTTTTTATACACATTCTGAATATCAGCTAACTGAATTTTGTTGATAGACTGTTCTGTTTCAAATTCACCTCTTGAAGTGTTTTTTCCGTAAGCTAATGCGTTAGAAACTCTTGAAGCAATTGCATCTGCGCTTTTTTCTGAAGATTTTAGACCTTCAACAGCTCTGTCTTTAGATTTCTGAATTTCGTCAGCAGAAAATTTAGGATTGATGATTGCATCAGCCATTAAACCTAAAACTTCAGGGAAATATTTTGAAAGAGAGTTTGAAGAAGCTCCTCCAGTAGAGAAGTTTAAGTTAGCTCCTAAAAAGTCTACTTTTTTGTTGAATGCGTCTTTGCTTAAAGTCGTAGTTCCGTTACCAAGCTGATCTGCCATGACTTCGCTTACTCCGGTTACATCACCTTCAAAATAAGGCTGTCTGTCCATAGAAAGACTTACGTTTACTCTTGGCAATTTGTTGTTTTCAACCACCATTACGGTCATCCCGTTTTTAAGCTGAAAAGTTTTTGGTTTTGCAATGTTAATCTCAGGAGTTGGTCCTGGTTTCGGCATTGCGTTAATATCAATTTTTTGTGCAGAAAGCATTCCTGAGAATAAAAATGCTACGGCTATATAGGTCAATTGTTTTTTCATTGTAAAAAATTTAAAAATTTATAATCATATTTAAAACACGAAGTTTTTTATACGATTACTTTTTTTCAGGTAAGTAGTTAAGGATGATTCTCTGGTTAGAATTTAAATACTTTTTAGCCGCATTCTGTAAATCCTGCTTTGTGATAGATTTATAGATGTCGATTTCCTTGTTGATTAAGTTTGTGTCGCCCATCAATACGTGGTTTGTAGCCAATGAAGCTGCAATTCCCTGAATGCTTGAGTTTGCATTTACAAACTGATTTTCATACTGATTCTGAAGTTTTTGATAATCTTCGTCAGAAATTAAAGTCGTCTGAAGTTTTTTGATCTCAGCATCGATGTCTGTCTGTAATGTCTGCTTTGATGTTGATCCCATCGGGATTGCAAAGAATGCGAAAATACCGTAATCTTCAAGACCTTGGTTGAAAGCTGCTACCTGAAGTGCTTTTTTCTCCTGATCTACCAATTTTTTATATAAAACTGAAGACTTTCCGTTACTTAAATAAGAAGAAAGCATATCTAAAACATAAGCATCTTTTTCTTTGTTACCCGGCGTTCTGTATGCAAAAACATAAGCAGGAAGCTGGATGTTAGGATCGTATGCTGTTACTTCTTTTTCTTTTGTGATAGGCTCGTCTTTCGGGAAGTTTTTAGGATAAACCGCTCCTTTAGGAATTGCTCCGTAATATTCCTGAATCCATTTTTTTGTTTGCTCAGGTTTAATGTCTCCTGCTACAACCAAAGTTGCGTTGTTTGGAACGTAATATTTTTTATAGAAAGCTTGGAACTCATCTAGTTTAGCTGAATTCAAATCATCCATAGATCCAATTGTAGACCAATGATAAGGGTGCTTTGTAAATAAGTTTTTCTGTACGTTTGTGAAAAGATTTCCATAAGGCTGGTTATCCATTCTCAATCTCTTTTCTTCTTTTACAACTTCTCTTTGGGTATCTACACCAACCTGGTTGATTACCGCATGACGAAGTCTTTCAGATTCCATCCAAAGTCCCAATTGCTCGTTGTTTGAAGGGAAAGTTTCGTAGTAATATGTTCTGTCGTTTGTTGTGTTTGCGTTGTTTTGTCCACCATTTGAAGAAACGATTTTAAACCATTCTCCTCTTTTAATGTTTGGAGTTCCTTCAAATAAAAGGTGCTCAAAAAAGTGTGCAAAACCTGTTCTTCCAACTACTTCGTCTTTTGCTCCTACATGGTACATTACAGCTGTTGTTACTACCGGTGCAGAATTATCTTGGTGTAAGATTACGTGTAGACCGTTTGGTAAATCATACTCTTCAAATTTGATTTGTTGTGCATTCAGCATTGCTCCAAAAAAGGCAGCAGCTGCAACACTAAGAAGTCGTTTTTTCATAAAATAGAAATTGTTTTGTCAATGAGTTGTAAAATTAGACTTATTGTTACAAAATTTTTAATATTTTTTTAAGAATTCTAGGTAATGGTTGAATTTATAGCGTCAGATTTTGGTTCTAAAGCTTTATTCAGTTTTGCTTGATTAATGGAAATTAAAAACAAATTTGAATTCTCCTCATAATACACTAATTTTGTCATCCAAAATTTTTTTTGCAGCATGGAGGATTATTTGAAAGGACTGAATGAATCACAATTTGAAGCCGTTACCACTTTACAGGGACCTTTGATGGTACTTGCAGGAGCAGGTTCCGGAAAAACACGTGTACTCACAATGCGTATTGCGCATTTGATTACCAATGGAGTAGACCCTTTCAATATTTTGTCTTTAACTTTTACCAATAAAGCTGCCAAAGAAATGAAAGAACGTATTGCGAAAGTTGTAGGACAGAGCAATGCGAGAAGTCTTTGGATGGGAACTTTCCACTCTGTTTTTGCAAGAATTTTGAGAAGTGAAGCGCATTATTTGGGTTATCCTTCCAACTTTACTATTTACGATCAGCAGGATGCTTTAAATGTCATCAGAAAAGTTCTGAAAGACATGAATATTGATGCTGATTTGTATAAACCTAAAAAAGTTCAGTCAAGAATTTCCAATTATAAAAATAACCTGATTACCGTAAAAGCATATTACAATAATCCTGAATTAATGGAAGCTGACGAAAAAGCCAACATGAAATTCATCGGAAAAATTTATGAAAAATATGTAGATGCCTGTTTCAAAAACGGTTCGATGGATTTTGATGATTTATTGTTGAAAACCAATGAACTTTTAACAAGGTTTCCCGAAGTTTTAGCAAAATATCAGGACAGATTCAGATATATTTTGGTAGATGAGTACCAAGATACGAATCACTCTCAATATTTGATTGTAAAAGCTTTAGCTTCAAAATTCGAAAATATTTGTGTGGTAGGAGATGATGCACAGTCGATTTACTCTTTCCGTGGTGCGAATATTTATAATATTTTAAATTTCAAAAAAGATTATCCTGATGCGGTGACTGTTTCTTTGGAACAAAACTACCGTTCAACGCAAAATATCGTTAATGCAGCAAATGTTGTCATTGCGAAAAACCTTCAGCAGTTCAAGAAAAATGTTTTCAGTGAAAATGAAGAAGGGGAAAAAATTAAAGTGTACCGCTCACTTTCCGATGCTGATGAAGCCAATTTCGTAGCCGGAAATATTTGGGAGCTGAGAAACAGAGAACAGAGAAAATTCAGCGATTTCGCAATTTTATACCGTACCAATTCTCAGACACGAGCTTTTGAAGACTCTTTGAGACGTAAAAACATTCCGTATAAAGTGTATGGAGGTTTGTCTTTCTACCAAAGAAAAGAGGTGAAAGATTTGATCGGTTATCTTCGTCTTTTGGTCAACGAAAATGACTCTGAAGCTTTGATGAGAATCATCAATTATCCGACAAGAGGAATTGGTGAAACCACTCAAAATAAATTAATTGTTTTTGCCGATTCGCAAAATCTTCCGGTGTCTAAAGTGTTAGACAATTTGGGGATTTATGCTCCACAATTGAAATTTAATAATGGTGTTTTAACCAAACTAAGCGATTTTTGGTCGATGATTAAAGCATTTCAGGTTTTGCTTAAAACAGAAACAGCGTACAGCGTTGCGATGGAAGTGGCAAAGCGAAGCGGCTTGATTAAATTTTTAAAAGACGATCAAACTCCGGAAGGAATTTCGCGTGTAGAAAACGTTCAGGAATTAATGAACTCGATGCAGGGTTTCATTGAAGAACAGATGCAGATTGAAGATGGTGATCCTAGTTTGCCGAATTTTCTTGAAAATATTGCGCTTTCCGCCGATACACAAAGAAAAGATGACGAGGAAGATATGGTTTCTTTAATGACGATTCACCTTTCAAAAGGTCTTGAATTTCCGGTTGTGCATTTAGTCGGATTGGAAGAAAATCTTTTCCCAAGTTTTATGAGTTCGGCAACTCGTGAAGATTTGGAAGAAGAAAGACGTTTGTTTTATGTTGCCTTGACAAGAGCAGAAAAACAGGCATTTTTCTCTTATGCAGTTTCCCGTTTTCAATGGGGGAAAATTACTGATGCCGAACCTTCACGATTTTTAAGTGAAGTTGATGAAGAATATATTGAATTTTTAAACCCGGCAATTGAGAAGAGATTCATCAACAATTCTGGAATTACGTCTAATATTTTTGATGAGCACCCTTCTGAAATGAAGAGCTTTAAAAAGATAGAAAAGAAAACCATCTCTAAAACTGAAAATGATAAACCGATTGCTGAACCGAGAAAATTAAAACCTGTAGCAACAGCAAGAATTATAAACCCAAGCGGAGCTTCTTCACAGGATATTGAGGTTGGCGATAAAGTAAGACACGACCGTTTCGGAATCGGAGAAGTGAAATTCTTAGACGGAACTGATCCGCAAAATATCAAAGCGAAAGTGGTTTTCTTACACGAAGGTGAGAAGAATCTGATCTTAAAATATGCTAAACTGACGAAGATTTAGATCTACAGTTTAGAAAGCAAAATGGAAATTCAATAACAACGAAAATCTGTTCTTAATAAAATAAAAGAAGGCACAATACTTATTATGCCTTCTTTTATTTTTTAAACTAATAATGAAATAGAAAACGGAGACGTTAAGAAATTTTAAAGAATTACCGTTAAAAAATTTCCACTGTTTGAGTGGCGGTAATAATTTAGAACTAATATCTGTTTCCGCCCGAGTTTTGGAAATTTTAGGAAATTCTATAAAATTTTAGACGGAGTTTTCAAGTCTTGAATTTTTGATTCTTTTGTTTCAAGACAAAAGAATATTAACAGATTACCTTTCAACCAGTTCTTTCACTGTTTCGCCATAGAAATCGGTATGTGAAGTTTTGACTTTTAATAATTGATACCATTTTCTGAATGCGCCAACAAATACTACAAGCATTAAAACCATTGCTACAACGGCTAAAGTTGCCAATAAATATTGCTGTTTTGGAATATAAATATCCATTACCTGAATGTAGCCAGCCCAAAATGTAATAATCGCCATGAAAACTCCAGGTATCGCAGAGCAAAGTGCATATTTTCCTCGATTTAATCTGATGAGCATTGTGGTACAGACGATCAAACCGCACGCTGCGAGCAACTGATTACTGATTCCGAAGAGTGGCCAAATGCTACTTACATTTCCGGTAAAAACCAAATATCCCCAAGCAAATGTGAACAATAAACTACTGATGATAATTCCAGGAGTCCAGTTTTTATCATTGAATTTAGGAATAACAGATCCCAACATTTCCTGTAAAAAGAATCTTCCGACTCTAGTTCCTGCATCAATTGCAGTTAAAATAAATACCGCTTCAAACATAATCGCGAAATTGTACCAATATGCCATCAACTGATCCATGTAAGGAATTTTATTGAAAATATGAGCCATTCCGACAGCTAAAGAAACGGCACCTCCGGTTCTTCCGTGTAAATCAATTCCGATTCTTTCAGAAAAATAATCAATTTCAACCCCATGTAAACTTGGATGAGTTGCTAAAAATGCATCATATGTTTCTTTTGGTGTGTTGATGGCAAAATAATCTCCGGGCATCAAAGTACAAGCTGCAATTAAAGCCATTAATGCTACAAAACCTTCTACAAGCATCGCTCCGTAACCTACAAATAAAATTTCCTTTTCTTTGTTCAGCATTTTCGGAGTCGTTCCGGTTGCAATTACCGCATGGAAACCTGAAATCGCTCCACATGCAATTACAATAAAGATAAAAGGTAAAACAGGGCCGCCAATTACGGGACCTCCTCCGTTAATAAATTCAGTTAAAGCAGGCATTTGAATGGTTGGATGAATCACAATTACTCCAATGGCCAACATGATAATCGTTCCGATTTTTAAATAAGTTGAAAGGTAATCTCTCGGAACTAAAAGCAACCAAACCGGCAACACAGAAGCCAAAAATCCGTATAATGGAATTGCAATAGAAATGGTTGTAATGTCCCATGTAAACATATTGTTCATCGTTTCATTCTGCATTAAATTATGTCCACCAATAATTCCGGCAATTAAAAGAACACCGCCCAAAATACTAGCAAAAGTCACCGAGTTTTTTCTGTAACGCATAATCAATCCCATAATAATCGCAATCGGCATCGTAATAACCACAGTAAATAATGACCATGATGCTTCGTGCATTGCATTAATACAGGCTAAAGAAAGTCCGGCAAGCGTTAAAATTAAGATGAATAAAATAGCAAAACCGGCAACCGTTCCCGTGGTTTTTCCGATTTCTTTGGATGCAATGGTTGCTAAACTTTGTCCTTTGTGTCTTACGGATGCAAAAAGTACCACCATATCGTGAACTCCACCTCCTAAAACACAGCCAATTAAAATCCAGATTGCTCCGGGAAGATATCCGAATTGAGCTGCTAAAACCGGACCTACTAATGGTCCTGCTGCTGCAATAGCCGCAAAGTGATGTCCGAAAAGAACATTTTTGTTCGTGGCTACATAATCTTTTCCGTCGGCAAATTCTACAGCGGGAGTTGTGTTTTTGTCATTTAAACGGAGTACTTTATTGGCTAAATAAATTCCGTAAAAACGGTAAGCAATCGCAAAGATAAGCAGGGATGTGAATACCAAGGTCAATGCATTAATTCCATTTAGAAATTCCATATTGTTTTTCTTTTATGTGAGTAAATAATTAATGTTTTCGCTTTTTTATTATGAATAATTTAAGCATTTGACCAAGGTAATTATTTTCTGTATAAAATTTATCAATATGTATATCAACTTAGCGAAATAATAAGTGATATATTTCTATTTTAAAATTAACAATTTGATTTTTAAAGTTTTGTTTATTGCTTCTCTTTGAAAAACTATATTCTGGTATTGATTTTCTAATGATTGACGAGATTGACTTTTTCCTGAGATAAAATAAAGTCGACCATTGCGTTGTTAAGTTCCTCCTGATAAGCTTTTTCTGTTGTGGAAAACCCGTGATTACCTTTTTTTACAATGATTAATTCATGAGTGGTTTTCTGCTTTTTCAACATTTTGTTGAGTCTTTTAGAATGTCTTATAGGTGCAATTTTATCTTTGTTGCCATGCAAAATTAAAGTTGGAACCGTATTTTGAGTATAATGTAGAGGAGAAATTGTTTTACAGAATTCTACAATTTCCTTTTTATCTTCTTTACTATCTAAACCGGTAATTCCCTTAATTAGTTTTCCTCTCAAGTCAATAATTTTTTTTGAAATTAAACCTACAGTCAACAAAAGTGGTTTTGGAGCACGGGTGTGAAGAAGCCTGTTCATATCAGTTGGGCCGAAATTATCAACCACATAATTTACTTTTGCCGAATATTTTGAAAGTTCCTTATCGCCAACAAAATCTTCATCCTGAGTATAAGCGCTTAAAAGCGAAAGATGTGCGCCTGCAGAAACGCCCCACATTCCGATATTGTTTTCATCAAGATTGTATTTATCAGCATTTTTGCGTACCCATCTTACCGCATCTTTTGTGTCCTGAATCGGTGCCGGAAAATGAATGTTTTCGGTAACTAAACGATAATTAATACTGATAACAACATAGTTTTTTTCTAAAAGTTTTAAAATGGTATTTTCAACATAGTTATCGGCTGTAATGATTTTATCACCTTCAACCCAAGCTCCGCCGTGAACGTACATTACAACGGGACGTTTTTTATTTTCTGTATTTTTCGGGCGGTAAATATCAAGCTTAATATCTTTACCCGTTTCATCGGTTTTGTAAACAATATTTTCTGAGACATTGGCGTGCTCAAAAAGGAGCGTACTTTTCTGTTTTTGTGAAAATCCAAACGTGGAAATTGTCAATAAGAATAAAAAAAATAGGTTCTTTAAAAACCTATCATTTTTTGTGTTTGAGTGGTATGACCTCATAAAATATTGCTTTGGTTTGCTACTTTACCAACTCTTCAAAAAGTTTACCAAAAGTTTGGTTTAAATCTTTCGATTTTCCGGGGTGCGGTCTTGAAGTTTGTACAACTGCACTTCTCACCGCGGTCAGCCAACGGAATCTGTCTGGAATTTCGAGTAAAGCAATTGGCCCGCCTTCTTTTTTTCCTTCAGCAATATTTTTAAAACTCTCAAGATTTTTAGTAATATCATCAAAATCGAGTTTGCTGTGCATAAGTTTAAATTTATCAGGACAGAGATAAAATTCTACTTTGATAAATTTTTCTTTTTTCGAAAACAAAACCAGTCCAATATTGAAAAACTCTTCTCTTTCAACCTTCGGTACCAAACGTATTACGGCGTATTCGTATATCTTATCCTTTTGCATTTCTGGCTTCGTTTATAAAGATTTGAGAATTTTCTAATCGGGTCTTCAGAAAGTTGAAATAAATTTCACGGATTTCGTCCGGACTTTCTTCAGCATCATTCCAGTGCAACCAATCCTGCGGAATTGTATTGACGATTTCTCTGAACAAAGTTTCATTTAAAACGGAATGAGCAAATTGATCTGCCTCATCTAATTTTGTTGCCTGTGGAAGCAAAACGTGGTCTTTTACATATTTAAAAGGAGTTTTCGCAGCCGCATCAAAATTTTGCCATGAGTGATGGAAATAAAAAGACGCACCGTTGTCGATGATCCATAATTCTTTGTGCCACATCAAAAGATTGGTATTCTTAAAAGTACGATCTATATTGGTGATAAACGCATCCAGCCAAACTATTTTTGAAGCAAGCAACGAATCAACTTTCACACTTGAGTCATAAGCAATAGAACCTGAAAGATAATGAAGTCCTAAATTTAATCCTTCAGAATTTTTCAATAAATCCTGAATTTCTTCATCGGCTTCAGTTCTTCCAAAATCTACATCAAGATTGGCAAAAACCAGCTCTGGAATTGGTAATCCCAAAGCTTCAGTAATTTTTCCTCCTAAAAATTCTGATATCAACATTTTTACACCATGACCGGCTCCACGAAATTTTAAAACATATTTAAAATCATCATCGGCTTCTGCCAAAGCAGGAAGTGAGCCTCCTTCACGAAGTGGAAGGATATAACGTTGTACAGTAACTGTTCTTAAATCTGACATAATGCAAAAATAACGTTTTCCTTTGTGCTTATTTCTATTTGTGCTATTTTTAGATTTAAAATTTGTTTAAATTAAAATATTTCTCTTGAAGATTCAATTAATTTGTAGAAAATTAAATATCTGTTGGACTCAATTAATTCAAAAATAAAATACATGAAAATCATCAAAAATCAAAATATACTCATCTCAAATCCTGAAACCAAAGATTTTCTTGCGGATACATTTTACCCTGAAACCAATGAGATACTACCTTTGGTAATTTTTGTTCATGGTTATAAAGGCTATAAAGATTGGGGTGCCTGGAATTTAATGGCAGAAAAGTTTGCAGAAGCAGGTTTTTTCTTTGTTAAATTTAATTTTTCGCATAACGGAACTACCGTTGAAGATCCTGAGAATTTTGCTGATCTGGAAGCTTTTGGAAATAACAATTATTCAAAAGAATTGTCAGATTTAAATGTTGTGGTTGATCATTTTATTAAAGATCCAAAAGTTGATGAGCAAAAAATTGTCTTAATCGGTCACAGTCGGGGAGGAGGAATTTCTATTATTAAAACCTGTGAAGACGAAAGAATTAACGGGTTGATTACTTTGGCAAGCGTAGATACTTTAGAAAGATTTCCTACAAAAGAAAATTTTGAAAAATGGAAAGAAAACGGAGTTTATTATGTACAGAACGGAAGAACAAAGCAGCAAATGCCCCATTATTTCCAGTTTTTTGAAGACTTTAAAAATGATGAGCATCGTTTTGATGTAGAACGTTCGATGGAAATGGCAAAAGCTCAGGTTTTAATTATTCACGGAACCCATGATGAAAGTGTAGACGTGAAAAATGCGGAACATCTTCATATTTTAAATCCAACTTCAGAATTGTATCTTATTGAAAATGCAAACCATACATTTGGAGCTAAAGAACCTTGGGGAGATGATGCGCTACCAAAAGAGTTGAATGAAGTTGTTGAAAAGTCTATTAAATTTATCAAACAAAATATTTGATTTTATTGTTAAAATTATTTTTGGTGTTAATAATTTTCATACTTTAGTGAAACATTAATACCATTAAACAAAAATTTTTATGAAAAAATCAAATTTAAAAAAATTAAGCAGAGCAGCTCAGAAAAGTATCTCAGGAGGAGTAGGAGGTCTAGAACCAATACAATGTGCAACAGGCTGCCACAAAAATTATATTGGTGATGGACAAGGCGTGTTATGCATTGTACCTCCATGTCAATCTCCTAATTTTGGAACACAAAGCAAAGATGCTAATGGAAATTGGCAATGCTGTTACTAAGTATTTAGTTTTAAAAATAAAAAAGGAGTGAAAATTTTCACTCCTTTCTTTATATCTATCAAGGTGAGTTTTTTGCAAAAAACTACTTAGGATTGTTATTAAATATTGGGTTGATTATGATTTAAAATAATATTCTTATAAAAAAGATTATTCATTTGTTGTAGAATTTTAATGATGATGTTGTATTTTTTCCTATTTTAGTGAAACATTAATAATCATTTAAATAGAAAATTCTATGAAAAAATTAAACTTACAAAAAGGGCAAAAATTAAGCAGAGAAGCTCAGAAAAATATTTCTGGAGGAGGCTTGGAATCAAAAGGATGTGTTGCAATAGGTTGTTATAAATATTATTTTAGTGATGGAGGTGATAGGTGTCTTGCTCCATCATGCTTTGCTCCTGACTTTGGTACAATAGTTACCGGTTCTGATGGACGTAGCCAATGTTGTTATTAAAATATTCGATTTAAAAATAAAAAGGAGTGAAAATTTTCACTCCTTTTCATTTTAATTTCAGCTTGAAAATTATTTAACTAAAACTTTCCAGGCTTCTTCAATTTTACTATCCAATAATAGTTTTTGAGCTTCCAAATGAATGTTTTCGTCGTTATGACAAATTTCAGAAGGTAAAACTTCTACATTAGCTAACATACCTAAATCATTTCCGGTAAACACTTTGCTAAGTTTTATAGCATCCGGAAGTAAATCAAATCCAATTCCTTTCGTAACCAATGGTTTTGGAACTTCAAAAAGATTATTTTCATTATTTCTAGAATACCAATTTCCGCCAAGACGGGCAACCATATCTAGTTTTTTCTGATCCAGGTTTCCTTCTTCATTTAGATATTCTTCTCGGATATGGATTTTCTGAACTTCACAAATGACCAAATTTCCCGCACCTCCTTGATCTCCTAAAGATTTTACTTCTAAAACTTTACATTCAAAATTAACAGGACATTCTTCGATTAATTTAGGTGTAACCAGATCAGCATCTTTCATCGTTAGTCCGGACTTGATGAATTCGTTCACTCCGTCACCATATTCTGTAGAGGCTAAAGAAATCTGTTGTACAATTGGAAAATTAACGGTTCCGATCACTACTTCAGAAGTTTCCAAAACATTTTCTAAAGTATGTTTTGTGGTATTGTCGCGTACTCTTCTCGATGGTGAAAAAATCAAAATCGGAGGAACCGTACTGAACATATTGAAGAAACTAAATGGTGATAGATTGATTTCTCCATTTTTATCAACTGTAGAAGCTAATGCAATCGGTCGTGGTGAAACGGCAGTCTGCATTATTGTTTGTAGTTGTACTGGAGTTATTTCGGATGGGATTACTGTTTTCATTTTTGTTATTTAACTTAATGATTTAAGTATTTAAATTAGATATAATTATAAAAACGCTTCGACTACGCTCAGCATGACATTTCTAATACTAACTGTTTTGCAGAATGTTTTTTAGTGGTGTCATGCTGAGCGAAGTCGAAGCATCTAAATATTCTTGTTTAAAAATATAATTATTTTGTAGGAATAATTTTACCAGCAACCTCACCAAAACCAACTCTAACGCCGTCTTTTTCAGCCCAAGCTTTCATCGTTACAGTATCATTATCGTCGATGAATTTTCTTTCCTGTCCGTTGCTTAGCTGAATTGGGTTTTGTCCTCTCCACGTTAATTCAAGCATAGAACCGAAGGATTTTGGATCGCTTCCTGAAATAGTTCCGCTTGCGTATAAATCACCAACTTCTACGTTGCAGCCATTTACCGTGTGATGAGCCAATTGTTGAGTCATGTTCCAGTACATGTGTTTATAGTTGCTTTCAGAAATTAGGTTTTCTTCACCGTTTTCAGGCTGTAAATAAACTTCTAAATTGATATCGTAATTTTTATCGCCTTCAAATTTTAAATAATCCAAAACTTCAGGATCTTGTGTAGGAGAAGCGGTTTTAAATGGCTCTAAAGCTTCCAAAGTAACTACCCATGGAGAAACTGATGAACCGAAATTTTTCGCCAAAAATGGACCCAACGGAACGTATTCCCAAGATTGGATATCTCTTGCAGACCAGTCGTTGAAAACAACCATTCCGAAAATAGCGTCTTCAGCATCATTTGTAGAGATGCTTTCGCCCATTTCGGTATTTTTATTGACAATAAATGCCATTTCCAATTCAAAATCCAATTGTTTGCAAGGTCCGAAAACAGGCTTGTCTGCATCTGCAGGTTTCATCTGACCTTTTGGACGGTTGATTTCTGTTCCTGAAACCACGATTGATGAAGCTCTTCCGTGATAACCTACCGGTAAATGTTTCCAGTTTGGAAGTAGTGCATTTGCCGGATCTCTGAACATTTTTCCAACGTTGGTTGCATGCTCAATGCTGCTGTAAAAATCTGTATAGTTTGGAATATGAACAGGCATCATCATTTTTACCTGATCTACATCGTAAAATGCTTCTTCAATGGTTTTTTCATCTTTAGACAAAATAGAACCTTCAAGCAATAATTCCTGTATTTTAAGACGTACAGCGTTGGTTACAGGTTTTCCAAGTTCAATAAATTCATTTAAAGTGTATGCTTCAAAAATATTGTCATCAAGACCTTCGATATCTTCAAAGTAACCAAGATCATACAGGGTTGCAAGATCTATAATCTGATCTCCGATTCTTGTACAACATCCTATGAATTCTTTATTGAAAACAGTTACTCCGAAAGGAATATTGTGGATTGAAAAGTCTGAATTTGATGAATATTCTACAAATGATTTCATAATTTTTGTAATTTAATTTAGATTAGAATAAAATCAATAATGATTTTACTTTTTAGCTTTAATCTTCGCTTTAGAAAAGGATTCTTCGTCAATCCATCTGTCTTTATTGTTGACGTCGATAAGGTATAAAATATTATCTTGTCTTGTCAGTAACAGTGTTTTGGTAACGGGAATCGGAACTTTTTTGTTTTCAAGCAAATCGGCTCTCAGTGAAATGATATTTTTTCGGCTTCTCACGATGTCTCCGGAAAATACATTAGAAGTGCTTTCACCAGTGGCTTTATCGTCAAATATTTCGACATACGTTGCTTTCTGACCTTTTATCACAATGAAATTTCTTTCCGTATGATCGGGCAGGTCTTTTATCAAAACAAATTTTTTGTCATCAATATTTACATCGCTTAAATTTTGATTAATACCTTTTCTTTCCTCAAGTTTGGTGAGAATAGCATCTAAAGTTCCGTATTGTGCGTGTGCAAAAAAACTTGTTCCAATGAGGAGCAATCCGCTGAAAAATTTGATCATAATACTGTGTTTTATAAAAAAGTTTTGTCAAGATCTGCATCCTGACAAAACTCTGTATTTATTATTTTAGATTAAAGATTTCCTCTTTTTTCCTGCTCTCTTTCTAATGCTTCGAACAATGCTTTGAAGTTACCTGCACCAAAACTTTGTGCACCGTGTCTTTCAATAATTTCGAAGAATAGAGTAGGACGGTCTTCTACTGGTTTAGTGAAGATCTGAAGTAGATATCCTTCTTCGTCGTGGTCAATAAGAATTCCTAAATCCTGAAGTTTTTTAAGATCTTCGTCAATGTGACCAACTCTTTCAGGAACCATGTCGTAGTAAGCTTCCGGTGGAGCAGAAAGGAATTCTACACCACGTTTTTTCAATTCAGTTACGGTATGAATAATATCTTTTGTTGCAACAGCGATGTGTTGTACACCTTCACCTTCGTAGAAATCTAAATATTCTTCAACCTGAGATTTCTTTTTACCTTCCGCAGGCTCGTTGATCGGGAATTTTGCAAAACCGTTTCCGTTTGACATTACTTTAGACATCAAAGCAGAATATTCTGTGTTGATTTGTTTGTCGTCAAAAGAAAGGATGTTTACAAATCCCATTACTTTTTCGTACCATTCAACGGTAGGAATCATTCTGTCCCAGTCTACGTTTCCTACACAGTGATCAACGTATAATAAACCAGCTTCTTCCGGTTGGTAAGCACTTTCCCATTTTTCGTAACCAGGCATGAAAGGACCTGTATAATTTTTTCTTTCGATAAACATGTGAACAGTTTCTCCGTAAGTATAAATTCCGGACATTCTTACTTCACCGTGTTCGTCAGTTAATGTTGTAGGCTCTAAATATGGTTTTCCACCTCTTTTAGTAGTTTCTTCAAAAGCTGCGTACGCATCATCTACCCAAAGTGCCAAAATTTTAACACCATCACCGTGTTTTTTTACATGCTCATTAATTGGAGAATCAGACTTTAAACCTGTTGTAAGAATCAATCTGATTTTTCCTTGCTGTAGAACATAAGATGCACGATCTCTTACTCCGGTTTCAGGCCCTGCATAAGCAACAGACTGAAATCCAAATGCTGTTTTATAATAATGAGCCGCTTGCTTAGCGTTTCCTACATAAAATTCGATGTAATCTGTACCATTAATTGGTAAAAAATTCTCAGCTTGAGCAATTTTTTCGGCAAATGTAAGTGTTGACATATTTTCTATTTTTACTTTTATTTAATGGCTTGCAAATTACAAAATTCCTGTAAATAATTAAAAACAAAATCGTTATGCAACCGATTGTCTTATTTTTAATTAAAATTAAAGTTTGTTTAAGTATAGATAAGTTTATTGTTGTTTTGTTATTTATTCTACATTTGTTAAAGATACAACATGCAGAAAATAAAATTATTTCAAACACAGAAAGCCGTAATTATTTACGGCTTTCATTTTTTATTATTTAATCTTCCTGCATCTGGGTTGTAATTATCCCATATTTTCCACACGTTATCTATTTTACGGATAAAATAAATTTGGGTGTTGAGCTGGTTCACAAAGTGCTCTTCTCCGGTTTCTCCAACTTTGAAGAGGAGATTCCAGAACTCCTGAGTTTCAAGAATCTTTTTATCAGGATCGTCTGTTATAATATTTACATCAAATATTTCAAAATTTGAACGATTGTTTTTGGTGACAAGTTCAAACTGTCTTTCGCAAAGTTCTTTACTGAATGCTGAAGCTCTCTCAAGAAAAGGGGAATTGTCGAATACCCAATCTTTGAACAAGTCTAATTTTAAGGTAGGGAAATTTTTATATAATTCGAAAACTGCTGCACAGTATTGATACACAATGTCTACTGAAAAAACATCGCTATTTACCTTTTCTTCAAGTACTTGGTGTTCTTTAATATCATGAATGTATGAGTTGAGATCTTTAAAGCCTAAAAAAATGCATATTTTATCAAGTGTTTTTAAAAAACGTAGATCATTGTGTGTTTTATCTTGATAATCGCTTTCAAAAAAACGCTGTAAAGTAATGTGCGAAATTGTATTTCCCAACTCAAACCGTTTATCGTTTTTGAGTTCTTCAGATGATGCCAATTCTTCTTTAATGATTTCTGAAAGAATGATATAATGACTCCTTTTCCATTCATTTACTGTTCCTAAAACTGAATCTTGAATTTTCGGATGCTTTGCAACTTTTTCTTTTATAGAATTGTAAATCGTCTTCATTTGTGTACTATTTATATATAACAAAAGTTTTTGGCAAAACGATTGCCAAAAACTTCATGGTTATTTTACTTAAATGTAAGAACTTTTTTAGTTTGAAAAGCTATATTTTTTATTTTTTTAATGTTTAAACCTCTCATAAGCTGCTCTTTCCAGCATTTCTCGGTCATCAGGATGTGCAATACTGATTAATTCCTGAGCTCTCTGACGAAGATTTTTCCCATACAAATAAACGCTTCCGTATTCTGTTACAACCCAATGAATATGACCTCTTGTTGTGACAACTCCGGCTCCCTGTTTTAGGAAAGGTACAATTCTGGAAATTCCTTTTTTTGTTCTTGAAGTGATGGCGATGATTGGTTTTCCGTCTTCGCTTAAAGCTGCGCCTCTCATAAAATCCATTTGTCCACCGATTCCACTGTATTGCATCGTTCCGATAGAATCTGCACAAACTTGTCCGGTCAAATCAATTTCAATAGCAGAATTAATGGCAACCATTTTTTTGTTTCTCATGATATTGATCGGAAAATTCACAGCACTTACATCATTGAATGCAAAAACAGTATTATCATCTACGTAATCGTACAATTTTTTAGTTCCGAAACAGAAACTTGTAATGGTTTTATTATTGTGATAACCTTTATATTTATTGTTGATAACGTCGTTTTTAATTAGATCAATCACTCCGTCGCTGAGCATTTCAGTATGAACACCAAGATCTTTGTGATTTCCTAAACATTTTAAAACCGCATCGGGAATAGTTCCGATTCCCATTTGAAGGGTAGATTTATCATCAATTAACTCAGCAACATTTTTACCTACCAACATTTCATCCGGACCTACTTTTGCACCGTAATCAACGGTTGGAAGTTCTTCTTCGTGCCAAACTAGTTTATGAATTTTGCTGATGTGGATCATTCCGTCGCCGTGCGTTCTCGGCATCAAAGGATTAACAATAGCAACAATGGTTTGAGCGGTATCAACTGCGGCTCTTGCAACATCCACAGAAGTTCCCAATGTACAAAAACCATGTTTGTCGGGTGGAGAAACTGTAATAAATGCTACATCAAGCGGTAAAATGTTTTTTCTGAAAAGAATTGGAATTTCACTTAAAAAAACAGGGACAAAATCTCCTCTGTCAGAATTTACGGCATCTCTTACAGGTGTGGAAACAAATAAAGAATTGACGAAAAACTTGTCTTTGTATTCAGGTTTTGCAACTTCTACATTTCCCTGTTGTGTAATAGAAACAATTTCTACATTATCAACACGGTGCGACTGTCTTGCCAATTCGTCAATTAAATGATTCGGAGTACACGCACTTCCATGAAAGAATACACGGTTTCCGCTTTTTACAGTATATACAGCTTCTTCTGCACTAATATAATTGTACATTTTTCTAAAATTTTATAGATATATTCTACGACTTTCTTTAATCCTTTAAAGATACTTCATATTGTTTTTATAACCCGTAAATAAGAGAAAATATTTATCATGTTTTGGTGAAAGCTGATTAAAAATTGAGGACTGAATGTATAAATTCAGTCCTCAATTTTTTTATAACAAGTTTAGAGCTAAAAGCTGTATTATTCCTGTGAACGATCTTCCAGACTGTGATCTTCGCTTTCCAGCCAAGAAGTTTTGTAAGAAGGGTCTTCTACTTTCATCGCTTCTTCAGTAATTTTCAAAGGACGGAAAGGGTCTACCATCACTGCGTATTCTTCAGTGAATTTTTTACCGATACTTCTTTCCATAGCTCCAGGGTGAGGACCGTGAACAATTCCTCCCGGATGAAGGGTGAAATCCATTAAGTCGATATGATTACGGCTCATAAAATCACCTTCTGTATAAAATAATACTTCGTCAGAATCAATATTCGAGTGATTGTAAGGTGCAGGAATTGCCATCGGATGATAATCATACATTCTTGCACAGAACGAACAAACTACAAAATTGTGTGCCTCAAAAGTCTGATGAACTGGTGGCGGTTGGTGGATTCTTCCTGTAATTGGTTCGAAGTTTTTGATATTAAATTTATAAGGATAAAAATAACCGTCCCAACCTACAATATCAAATGGATGCGTTGCATAAATGAAATCGGTGATCTGGTTTTCTTTTTTTACTTTAATTAAAAATTCTCCTTTTTCGTCTTTTGGCTCAACAAAAGTAGGAGCGATGATATCTCTTTCACAGAATGGAGAATGCTCCAAAAGCTGTCCAAATTCGTTTCTGTATCTTTTTGGCGTGTAAATCGGTGAGTGACTTTCGACAACGAAAAATACCGTATCGTCAGAATTTAATTCAACCTGATAAATCGTTCCTCTCGGAATGATCAGATAATCACCAAAAGAAAATTCAAGATTTCCTACAAAAGTTTTCAAAGTTCCGCTTCCGTTATGAACGTACAAAAGTTCATCACACTCAGCGTTTTTATAGAAATAATCCATTGACCTTCTCGGTTTCGCCAATCCCATTTTCAGGTCATTGTTCACCAAAAGAAACTTTCGGCTGTCCATAAAATCGTCTTCAGGAGTCACATTCATTCCTTTAAACATTCTTGGAGTTACGTTTTTGTCTACGGCAATTTTCGGAGTCACATCTTTCGGTTCGCCAATCGATTTGATTTGAGTAGGGCGATGAACGTGGTACAGCAAAGAAGAAATTCCATGAAAACCTTCCGTTCCGAAAAGTTGCTCATAGTAGAATTTGTTTTCAGGAGATTTGAAAACTGTATGCCTTTTTTGAGGGATATTTCCCGACTGATGGTATCTCATTTTTACTTTTATATCTAGAATTTCAAATTTAATATTTTTTAATGAATTGAAATTTAAAAACAAATTTTATTTAAGTTTTGTTGTTCTAAAAATAAATGTTAGTTTTGTCTAACAATTTTATTTCATGAAACGAATATTATTTTCTGTAGTTTTTTTATCGTCGTTTTGTTTCGCTCAGGAAACAGACAGTTTAGATTTAAATAAAACTCAAAAAACCGATTCTGTTAAGATTTCTGAGAAGAAAGAAATCAAAACAAAAGATATCGATGATGTTGTCATTACTGGAACGATAAAGCCAATTAGTAAATCGAAAAGCCCGGTTGCAGTGGAGATTTACAGTCAGAAATTTTTCCAGAAAAATCCGACTCCAAATGTTTTTGAAGCGATTGCAATGGTAAATGGCGTAAAACCTCAGTTGAATTGTTCGGTTTGTAATACAGGAGATATTCACATCAACGGTTTGGAAGGACCTTATACCATGATTTTGATTGACGGAATGCCAATTGTGAGTTCACTTTCCACCGTATATGGTTTGAGCGGAATTCCGAATAGTTTGATTGACAGAATTGAAGTAGTAAAAGGTCCGGCTTCGTCACTTTACGGTTCTGAAGCAATGGGTGGAGTCATCAATATTATCACAAAAAATGCTTTGACAGCTCCCAAATTGAGTGTCGACTTAATGACAACGAGTTGGGCAGAAAATAATGTCGATTTGTCTACGAAATTTAACGTATCTGAAAAAATAGCTTCACTTTTAAGTTTAAATTATTTTAATTCGACCAAAAGATTCGACGAAAATAAAGACAATTTCACCGATGCAGCGTTACAAAACAGAATTTCAATTTTCAATAAATGGAATTTCAAAAGAAAAGAAAACCGACAAGCGAGTTTTGCGTTAAGGTATTTGTATGAAGACCGTTTTGGAGGAGAAATGCAGTGGAATAAGTCGTATCGTGGAAGCGATGAGGTTTATGGTGAAAGTATCTATACCAATCGGGTAGAAGCTTTTGGAGCTTATCAATGGCCGATGAAAGAAAATATTGTGACGCAGTTTTCTTACAATTTTCATGACCAGAATTCTTTTTACGGAACCAATCCTTTTGAAGCGACTCAAAAAGTAGCTTTCGCACAAACGTATTGGGATAAAAAACTAGGAAATCATGATTTGATTTTAGGAGTGACTTTCAAAAGAACTTTTTATGATGACAACACGCCCGGAACTTTATCCGGGGATGGATTGACAAACGAACCGATGAAATCACCAATTTTAGGCGCTTTTATTCAGGATCAGTGGGAAATTAATGATAAAAATACTTTGTTGTTAGGTTATCGATTTGATTACGATAAAATACATCATGCCGTGCATTCACCGCGTTTTGCATGGAAGTTTTCCCCGAATCCTTATCATACTTTACGCTTCAATTTCGGGACAGGTTTCAGAGTTGTGAATCTATTTACAGAAGATCATGCTGCTTTGACGGGTTCGCGAGATGTTGTGATTCAGTCTAATTTAAAACCGGAAAAGTCGGTTAACGGAAACCTGAATTATGTCTGGAAAATCCCTGTGGGTGACAAGTTGGTCAATTTGGATGCTTCAGCGTTTTATACCTATTTCAGCAATAAAATTGTTGGCGATTTTGATACGGATCCTGAGAAAATCATTTACGATAATCTTAATGGTTACGGAATTTCAAGAGGTGCTTCAATGAACGTTGATTATAGTTTTAATTTTCCGTTAAGTGTAAATCTTGGTGTCACTTATTTGGATGTTTACCAAAAATTTGACGGCGAAACTGAAAAATCCCAACAACTTCATGCCCCAAAATGGAGTGGAACGTATAATCTGACGTATAAATTTCCGAGTAATTTAACAATTGATTTTACAGGACAATTTTACGGACCGATGCGATTGCCGGTTTTACCGAATGATTACCGACCGGAATATTCTCCGTTTTATAATCTTGCGAATATTCAGGTTTCGAAAAGCTTTAAATCCGGATTTGAAGTCTATTGCGGAATTAAAAACCTGTTCAATTTCACCCCAAAAGATCCTTTGATGCGACCGTTTGACCCATTTGATAAAAATGTTGACGACCCAATCTCTAATCCGAATCGATATACTTTTGATACGACGTATGGATATGCTCCAATGCAGAAAATAAGAGGTTTTTTAGGTGTAAAATATATTTTGAAATAAATCTGATGTGTATAAGTAGTTGATAGTGATTAGTTGTTAGTTTGTAGGTTGTAATTCAGTTTTTTTAGATGGAATAATATATTATTAACTTATGTTTTTAACGCAAAGATTTATTTTTTAGATATAAATATTTAAGAAGTAAAGATGAATCAACAAGTTGATTTGATTAAGCTATATTTTCAAGCTTAACGAAGCAAATTTATTTGCCTTTGCTTCTTAAAATAATAGGCTATCCTAAATAGATCTTTGCCTCAAATGAATTCTAAAGTAATGAAGGTCAAAAATTTGATAAAATGAAAAACTTAACGATATTTTTATTTTTAATGTTAGTGCCGAGTTTTTGTCTTTCACAGATGAAAACCGGCACTTTTTCGGATTGGGAAATTCAACAACAGAAAGAAGCAAAACCTACGATTATTCATATTTATACCGATTGGTGCGCGGTCTGCAAGATTGAATCTTTTCAATTAAATAAAGATAAAGAATTGGTTGAAATGATTAATGAGAATTTTGATTTCATCAATTTTGAAGCTGAAAAAACAAAAGAAAAAATTATTTTTCAAGGGAAAGAATTCAATTATTTACCCAACGGAAATTCCGGAATTCATGAATTGGTTTTGGCTTTATCTAAAAATAAAACTCAACCCATTTATCCGCTGTGGATCATTTTAAATGAAGATCAGGAGCTGGTGTATTATCATGAAGGACAATTTAAGCCTGAAAAGATGAAGAAAAAATTAAATGAAATTTTAAAACTTTAATTTTATTTCTCGCAGTTTTTTCTGATTTAGCAAATGATTGTGTGTAAAGAGTTAAAAAAAGAAATCTGCATTATTCGCAAAATCTGCGAGAGAAACTATTCTGCATCAATCAACACTGCCAATTGAATACAAGCTTCGTCAGAACGATTGCTCCAAGCGTGATTGGTTCCTCTTTGGATAACAATATCTCCTGCTTTCAACAGTGTTTCTCCTTCTTCCATAATCAAATACAATTCTCCGGAAAGTATAATGATATAATCTAAAGTCTGAGTTTGATGCATCATTGGATGAGGTTCTCCAACTTTAAATTCCACTCCCAAATCTTTGTCAGGCGGAATAGAAACATATCTGAAATACGTTCCGTTTTTAGGTGTGTGCGGAAATCCTGTGTTGGGAATTTGAGTTTCAAGATCTAAACTTGCAGGCATTTTCTGAGTATTCCAGATGTCTGAAATAATCAAGCCCGGAAGATGTTCTACAACATTTTCAATTGGTTGATCTTCGATGATGGTTGATTTTCCGTTCTCAATTCCTGTTACAATTCTTCTTGGTATTTTATTCATGAGTCATTATTAATTTATTTCCTTGGGTTTGATTGTTTTTTAGCATCGAATGAGCTTTTAAGACTGTTTCCAGAGAAAGTTTTCCTATATTTTTATAATTAGGAGGAGTGATGATTTTGTGTTCAATCAATCTTGAAATTTCATTTAAATTGTTTTGATAATACTGATAATTTTGGGTCATTGCATATGCATAATTTGAAATATTCATGATTATATTTCCTTTATTGAAAAGCGTTTCGCGCGATTGTTTATTGGTTAAAGCTGTTACATCGACATAAGTTCCATTGATCTGTAGAACTTTTGCGGTGATTTCTGACATATAATTTCCAACCAGATCAATTCCAATATCAAAAAAGTAATTGTTATTGGCATTGAGAATATTTTCGACCAGATTTTCATTTTTATAATTAATTATTTGATGGTCTTTTAATCCCATTTTCAATAGAATATTTCTGTTTTCTTCAGTTCCGACCGTTGCAGTGATGTTGTGGAAATTATGAGCCAATAAAAGTTTAATTAAAAAAGACCCAACACCGCCAACGGCTCCTGTAATGAATACAGAATCATTTTGGTTAAGTTTTAAACGAGTAAAAATCTGTAAAGCGGTCATTCCAACTGACGGAATTGCGGCTGCCTGTTCAAAAGAAATATTTTTAGGTTTCAAGGCTGCAATCGCTTCCAGAATGGCAATGAATTCTGCATAAGTTCCGTTGCTGCCCATAGAACCACTTCCGCAAAAAACTTCATCTCCAATATTGAATTGAGTAACATCATTGCCTTTGTCGACAATAATCCCTGAAAGTTCACGTCCTAAAATCGGGGAGTTGATGAGCTTTCTTTCCAACTCGTTTTCCAGCATTTGATAATCGATCGGATTAAAACCACTGGCTTTAATTTGTATTAAAACTTCATTACTTTTTGGTTGAGGTTTTTCGACAAAGCCATCTTCCAATTGTAAATTTTTATTTAAAATAACTACTTTCATAATTCTCCATTGAAGTACAAATGTAGAAACAGAATAGTTTATATTTGTTATTAGTTAACTCTTGGTAACTAGTAACATTAAAGTAACTATCGATGGCAAAGATCATAGAAAACGGAGTAGAAAGGGAAGCGAATTGTACAGAAGAACTATTCGCAATGCGCGACAGCCTGGATGTTTTAGGTGGGAAATGGAAGCTGATGATTCTACGATATTTAACCAATCGTACAGACCAAAATATTCATTTCAAAAAACTGGAAAGAGGAATTGACGGAATTTCCGCAAAAATGTTGAGCAAAGAATTGAAAGAACTGGAAATAAATTTATTGATCACTCGAACGATTCAGGATACAAAGCCGATCACCGTAACATATGCTGTTACAGAATATGGGAAATCTGTTTTTCCGGTTACCGAAACTTTGGTGAATTGGGGATTGATTCACCGTGAAAAAATTAAGGAATCGATGATCTCTTGAAAAATCAGGCTTTTATTGTAGTAAATATAAGATCTCTCGCAGATAAGTCTGATCAGCAGATGATTATTTCTGAAAAAAATATGCGCTATCTGCAAAACCTGCGAGAGAAACTAAAAAATAATTTTATTAAGATCAGTTTTTATCCAACCAGGAATTGACGAGTTCAGAATGGTCTTTAACCCATTCCTTAGCGGTGGTTTCTTTGTTCTTGCTGTTTTCCATTTTAGTCAGGAGATCGGTCATGGTTTGGTCATCAAAATACATTTTAGAAAAGAACTGCGTTAATTCAGGATGATCTTTTCCAAAACTTTTTCTGCTGTACGTTTTAATTTTTTCTGCTTCCCCAAATGTTTTTTTGGGGTCTTCGAGAAATTTTAATTTCATTTTACCAAACATCCAATGAGGTTGCCATCCAGCAACAACGATCCATTCTTTACGTTTTATAGCATTCTGAAGTTCGGTAATCATAGCGATTGTAGAAGAATTGATCTGTCTATAATTTAATTTGTAATCAATAATGGCTCTGTCTGTTGCAGCGGTCATTCCGGCTCCTTTTTCTATACCGACGATCCTGTTTTTGAATTTTTCCTCATATTTTGGTAATTCTTCAATAGATTTTATGGGAATATAATCGGGAACTACTAAACCGATCTTTCCGTTGTCGTAATTTGTTCCAAGATTGATCAACTCCGGGAACTTAGCTATTTTACTTGCATGAGTATAAGGTAGCCAGACTCCAAGAAAGAGGTCTGTATCTTCGTTATTCATAGAAGCGAGAATCATATCTGTGGAAGCTTTCTGAATGACAACATGATATCCCTGTTCATCCAAAATAGCTTTTACAATGTGTGTCATTGCAACATCTTCTGCCCAACCATCGACCATTCCGATGTTGATATATTTTGAATTTTTTATGTTTTTACAAGAATTAAATACTCCTAAAATGAGAACAGAAGTAAGTAATAATAAATAATTTATTTTTTTCATTTTGCTGTTTTTTTCTTTACAAATCCTTGAGTGATCCGGTCGAGAATAATGGCTAAAATCACGACAGATAAACCGCTTTCAAATCCTAAACCGATATCCAGATTATTAATTCCTTCCAAAACTTTTTCACCCAAACCACCTGCTGCGATCATTCCAGCGATTACAACCATTGATAATGATAATAAAATAGTTTGATTGATCCCTGCTAAAATTGTGTTCGTAGCCAAAGGAAGTTCTACTTTAAATAAGATTTGACGATTGGTTGCTCCGAAAGCTCGCGCTGCTTCTACAATATCTTTAGGAACAGATTCAATTCCCAAAGTCGTTAAACGTACTGCGGGTGGCATCGCAAAAATGATCGTTGCGAATGCGCCGGGAACTTTACCGATACTGAAAAATAATACAGCAGGAATTAAGTAAACAAAAGCAGGCATTGTCTGCATAAGATCGAGTAATGGGCGAATAATTTTTGCCGCGAATTGATTTTTCGCCGCCCATATTCCGAGAGGAACGGACAGAATTAATGCAGTAAGTGTTGCCACAAAAATAAGTGCTAATGTTTCCATCGTTTCTTTCCAGAATCCCATTAAAAATATTAAAGTAAGTCCGGCTGCAGTCATGATGGCGGTTCCTTTTCCTGCTTTCCATAGAGCTAATAACGTGAAAAGTAGAATGATAATATAAAAAGGGGTATTGACCAAAGCCCATTCAATTCCTAAGATTGAGGAGTTGCCGACATTTTTTATGACGTCAAAGAAAGGTTTTGCATTGTCTGTGAGCCAATTGATTGCAGTTTCTACATATTGACCTATATCTATAGTTTTATTCATCTTATTGGTTGTTTGCGATTTCTTTTAATTCAATAATCTCTTCTTCATTAAACTTGGTAGCCTCGATGATGAGTGATAATTGAGTGACCAGTCCTAAAAATTTATTGGTTTCATCTACCACAGCAATCGCTGATTTGCTTCCTGAGATCAAAGGGAGCATTTCTTCTACAGTGGCTTCCTGATATACCGAAGGAACATTACTGTTAATCACCGATTCAACAGTGGGTTCTTTTTTCTTTGCGATTTGAACAATATCATTAAGCGTCACAAAACCCAGAAATTTATTTTGAAAATCTACTACGGGTAAAGTTTCCAAACCTGTAGTTCTCATCTTTCTGAGGGCACCTTCAGGACCGTCTTTTCTGAAACGAACTACAGTTGGCTTGTCGAACATTAGAGATTTCGCTGTAATAATCGTTTTACGGTCAACTTTTTCTACAAAAGCTTTTACATAATCACTTGCCGGATTGGTTAAAATATCTTCTGCAGTTCCTATTTGTTCGATGACACCGTCTTTCATAATAACAATTCGGTCTCCGATCTTGATGGCTTCATCCAGATCATGAGTAATAAAGACGATCGTTTTCTGTAGAGTTTCCTGTAATTCGAGAAGCTGATCCTGCATTTCAGATTTTATCAGCGGGTCGAGTGCTGAGAAAGCCTCATCCATCAACAAAACTTCGGGATCGTTTGCTAAAGCTCTTGCCAATCCCACTCTTTGCTGCATACCTCCTGAAAGCTGTGAAGGCAATTGATTTTCAAAACCATTTAAACCTACAATATCTAATGCTTTTTGCGCTTTTTCTTCACGAATTGTTTTGCTTTCTCCGCGTATTTCGAGTCCGAAAGCAGCATTGCTTAAAACAGTATGATGAGGTAGCAATCCAAATTTCTGAAATACCATGCTCATTTCTGTTCTTCTTACTTCCAGAAGGTCTTTATTATTTTTACCGGTAATATTATCGTTATTGATATATACTTTTCCTGCAGTTGGCTCATTCAGTCTGTTCAGACAACGAAGTAAAGTTGATTTTCCGCTTCCTGAAAGTCCCATAATAACAAAGAATTCACCTTCATAAATTTCAAAGCTGGCTTTATTAATTCCTACCGTACAACCAGTTTTTTCAAGAATTTCTTTTTTAGAAAAACCTTTATCCAGAAGTTCTAACGCTTTTTCTTTATTTTTTCCGAAAATTATTGTCAGATCTTCAACTTTAAGTTTTACTTTTCGATTAGTATCAATTGTATCCATATTCAGATTTTGTTAATGTATTTGAAATAAGAAATTGAGACAACGATGCTTTGATGAGTGATATCACCGCATGCAAAAATGTTCAGTATGATTTTTACAGTAAAATCTTTTTTTTAATAACAAAAAACATACAAAATCATATCAAATGAATGATCGTGTTTATTGTCTTCAAAAGGTTTTACTTTGACAAAGAATGTATTACGTAAAAAAAGAAATCAATCTTTTTTAAATTGAATCAAAGAATAATTATCATCAGGATAATTAAAGATATTTGCCAGAACAACTTGAATTTATCATTATGCTGAAAGCATAAAAAAGCTGTACATCAATTTCTTATGACGGTGCAAATTTACGGATTTTATATTTAATGAAAATTTTAGATTGTAATATATTGAATTACAATTGGTTATTTTTATTATGTTTTATGATTTGAAGAAAGCTGAATTTTATATAAACGATAGAAAAAATGCTGTTCTCAATAATAAATATTTTTGAACTAAATTATTTTAACAAAACAGCAATAATCGCCAAAATTGCAGGCAAAGCTTGAACGAAAAAAATCTTCTTTGTTGCAGAAATGGCACCATAAATTCCTGCTACAGCCACACAACTCAAGAAAAATAATGCAATATTGGTTTGCCATTTTTCATCTTCTATAAAGAAAGACCAGATTAATCCTGCTGCCAAAAAACCATTGTACAAACCTTGATTGGCGGCCAAACCTTTTGTGGGTTTAAACATGTCTGGTGGTAAAGCAGCTTTAAAAACTTCTTTTCCTTTGGTTTCCCACGCAAACATTTCCATCCAGAGAATGTAAAGGTGTTCCAGAGCGACAACTGCGATTAAGATTTTGGCAACGATTTCCATGATTTATTGTTTGTTATTGTAAAACTAAAAAAATAAAGTTAAGTTTGGTTACACAATTTAAAAAATGGAAACTTTCAAAGCACATTTAGATAAATTTATTACCATTAGTGACGAAGAATTTACTTCTGTATTTTCTTTTTTCCAGGTTTTAAAAACAAAAAAGAAAGAAAATCTAATGCTTGAAGGAGACGTTTGTAAATTCAAATATTTCGTTCTCGAAGGTTGTTTGAGAAAGTTTTTCGTGAATGAAAAAGGGGTGGAGCAGACCACAGAATTCGCCATCGAAAACTGGTGGATTTCCGACACTTTTGCTTTTGAAAAACAAATGAAATCAGATTTTAATATTCAGTCTGTTGAAAATTCTATGATTTTGGCGATTGATTTCCATTCTCAGGAATTGCTGTTGCAAAAACATCCGGTGATGGAACGCTATTTCAGAATGGTTTACCAAACTGCTTATGCCGCTGCCGAAAAAAGGATCCGCTACATTTATGAGATGACGAAGGAAGAATATTATGTACATTTTAGTACTCTGTATCCTTGGTTTATCCAAAGAATTCCGCAATATTTACTGGCTTCATTTTTAGGTTTTACACCGGAATATTTAAGTGAGATCAGAGCAAAATTACGTTCTTAAACCAGTTTAAGATTTTTACGATTCTTAATTCGCAACTTTGTCCTGTTCATAAAAACAAATGCAATGGCAGACAAATGCTTCAAACTTCCACAGTTATTTTTAAGGTTAGCAATTTCGGTTACGATGCTTTCTGCAATTGCAGACAGATTCGGTTTTTGGGGTGACAACTCAGCTTGGGGAAACTGGGAAAACTTTGAAAGATACACTCGACAATTAACGTTTTTTCTTCCCGAAACTCTAAGTACATTTTCTGCTTACACGGCTACTTTTTTAGAAATACTTTTTCCTTTGATGCTGATTTTGGGTTTTAAAACAAAAATCGCAGCTTACGGAACTGGGTTTTTATTGCTTGTTTTCGCCTTATCAATGAGCATTGCTTTAGGAGTAAAAGCGACTTTGGATTACTCGGTTTGGGTAGGAAGTTCAGCAGCTTTTTTATTGGCAACACAAAAAGAATTTTATTTTTCAATAGATACATTAACTAAAAAATCATAAACAGTATGAGTGCGAGAATTAATATGGCAACTGTAGACACTGCCGCTTACAAAGCAATGATGGGATTGGAAGGATATCTTCAAACCATTTCTTTAAACCATATTCAGAAAGAATTAATCAAAATCAGAGCGTCGCAAATTAACGGATGTGCTTTTTGTCTGGATATGCATACTAAAGACGCGATGAAATACGGAGAAACTCCACAAAGAATCTATCTTTTAAATGCATGGAGAGAAGCGTTGGAGCTTTATACGGAAGAAGAACAGGTACTTTTAGCAATGACTGAAGAGATTACTTTGATCAGCCAAAAAGGTCTGACTGAAGAAACGTATTATAAGGCTAAGCAATTATTTGATGAAGGTCAAATTGCTCAAATTATTATGGCAATTGTTACGATTAATGCTTGGAACAGAATTGCAATTTCTACGCATTTACCAATTGCAAAGTAAATTTTAAATCGATTAAATTATTAACGAAAATCGCTTCCCAATTATTGAGAAGCGATTTTTTTGTTATTACTAAGAACGAAGAAAATAAAGTAATCTTTTAAGAATTTAAGATTGCTTCACTTTGTTCGCAATAATAAATATTATTTTGATCAAAGTTGAGAAAGCTCAGAATTTATCAAATTCAATTCTTCCTGAGATAGATCGAAAGATATCGCTTTTGCATTTTCAATGGCTTGTTGAGCGTTTCTTGCTCCTGCTAAAACTACTGAAATTGCGGGTTGTAAAGTTGTCCAGCGTAAAACTAATTGAGAAAGAGTAGCTCCTTTGTCTTGTGCGATAGGTTTTATTTTTTCTAAGAAATTTTTTACTTTATCTAAATCGAACTGTGAAAAATATCCGTTTCTGTGATCGTTTTCTTTTAATTGATCTTCTTTAAAATATTTTCCGGTCAAAAGACCTCTTTCCATCGGACTGTAAACGATTATTCCTGAATTATTTTCTAAAGAATAAGGAACTAAATCATTCTCAATCGAACGGTTCAACATACTGTAAGAAACCTGATTGCTTGCTAATTTCAATGTTTTATTGGCTTCTTCCATTTGCTCAACAGAATAGTTGCTTACACCTGCTGCACGGATTTTTCCTTGATGAATCAGCAATTCCATTGCTTCCATCGTTTCACTAATCGACGTTGTAGAATCTGGCCAATGCAATTGTAAAAGATCGATGTAATCTGTTCCCAATCTTTTTAAACTTTCCTCAACTTCTTTGATAATGTTTTCTTTTGAAGCAAACTTGTACAAGGGAATTATTTTGCCGTCATCATTTGCATCGAAGAAAAATTCGCCTTTTCCATTATTACTTCCGTCCCAAACCAATCCGAATTTTGTTAACAACTGAATTTTCGAACGGTCTTTTCCTTTGATAGCTTCACCGATCATTTCCTCACTCAATCCGAAACCATAAAAAGGTGCAGTGTCAATGGAAGTTACACCATGATCTAGAGAAGCATGAATTGAGTTGATGGAATCTTGTTTTTCATTTCCACCCCACATATTTCCACCAATCGCAAACGCTCCGTGAGTGATCACTGAAAGTTCTAGATCTGTGTTTCCTAATTTTCTATATTGCATTTTGTCTTTATCTTATTTTTGATTTTGTTTTCAATTTAATTTTAAAATGATTAAAATATTTTCAATTTTTGTCATTCTGACGAAGGAAGAATCTAGGCTCAATTTTAGAGATTCTTCAATTCACTTCGTTTCTTTCATAATGACAAACGTATTATTGGCTGTTTTTACTGAAATTATTTATTTAATTCTTTTAAAATAGCCTCTCCCACACTTTTTGCAGACTGAGGATTTTGTCCTGTGATTACTCTTTGGTCTGTCACGACATGATTTTCCCAAAGTCCAGATTTTTCAAATTTCGCACCTCGTTCTTTCAATTTATCTTCCAAAAGAAAAGGAACTACGTTTGTTAATTTTACTTCAGCTTCCTCTTCATTGGTGAAAGCGTTAATTTTTTTACCGTCAACCAAATACTTTCCGCTATTCAATTTAATATTCACCAAACCAGCCGGACCGTGACAAACTGCAGCTACAATTCCTCCGTTTTCATAAATTTTTGAAGCAATTTTTGATAATTCTGTATTGTCCGCAAAATCCCACATCGCACCGTGACCGCCTGCATAAAAAATGGTAGAATAATCATTTGGATTTACTTGCGAAGGCTGCAAAGATTGGTCGATTTTACTTTTGTCTTTACTTTCCCAAAACTCTTTGTTGACCGAATCTTTTAAATCAAATCCATCAACGGGCGGAGTTCCGCCTTTCGGACTTACAAAATCAATTTCGTAGCCGGCTTTGTGAAGAACTTCCCAAGGATGCGAAACTTCACCCAGATAATATCCGGTTTCTTCGCCTGTGTCACCTTTTTTGTCATGACTGGTCACGACAAACAGAATTTTCTTTTTCATATTTTTTGATTTTTTGGTTTGTGATTGTACGAATACTACTGTAAATAATGCAAGAATTAATAATGCTAATTTTTTCATATTTAAATAATTTCAGTTAAATAAATCTGAGGTTTTTCCTGCAGCTTTTCATCAACCAAACCTCCAAAAGCTTTAATGTAAGATTGCTCATTATGCTGTTTCAATCCTTCTTCGCTTTTCCAGATTTCGTAGAAAACAAAATGATTTTTATCTTCAATTCCTTGATGAAGGGTGTACAATTCGTTGGCTTCTTCTTTCACAGTTTCTGAAACCATATTTTGAAGAACTTCCAAAACTTCGGTTCTGTGCTCTTCTTTTGCTTTTATTATTGCGGTAAGATAGATTTTCATTAGACTAATTGTGGTTTTAGTTCTTTTTCAAAAACGTTTGTAAGATGCTCTCTGTATAATTTCATATCGCGCTCGATGTTTGCATTTTTCTCTACATCATGGAAGTGGAAACTTTCCATTTTTTCTAAAGAAACAAAGGCATTCATTCTGTGAAAACCAAATAATGGTCCATTGTCTACACTTGTTTCGTTGAAAAATTCTCCGGGAAGCGTGAAAGCTGTTTCTGGTGCGTTCCAGCTTGTGGTTACCATATATTTTCTTCCGCCCAACATTCCTCCGGTTCCGTAGTTGATTTTTGGATTTTCAGAAGTTCTACCGTCACTCATATAAATTCCTTTTGCATGACCGGCTGTGAAAACTTCATCGATATATTTTTTCAAACCATTCGGCAACTGAAACCACCAAATCGGAGTGTGATAAATGATATAATCTGCCCAGACAAATTTTTCTACTTCTTCGTTTTTATTGTAATTGTCGCTTACATTGCTGATTTGCACTTCTACATTTTCGAAATTTTTTAAAACTTCCAATGTGTTTTCTGCAATAGTCTGATTATATTTTCCTCCTGAATGTCCGAAGTTTTGTCCACCGTTGATGATTAATACTTTTTTCATTTTGTTTGATTGTTTAAATTTTACTCTGCAAAGTTAGGTTGGGATTTTGTATAATTAAAATAATATAATTTATACCTTTGTATTATAATTCTGATGGGTTGGGAGTTTTGAGTTGGGAGTTTTGAGTTGGGAGTTAGGAATGATGGATGGGAAAGGTTCACAAGCGAAGCGAATTGACTTTTCACAATTAACTATTCACAATTGAAAAAAATAAAATTATGGTAAATCTAGAATGGTACCGCACTTTTAAAGCGATTTACAAAACCGGAACTTTAACCGGAGCTGCAGATTCTCTGTTTATTTCGCAACCCGGAGTAAGTTTGCATTTAGGTTCGCTTGAAGCTTATGTTGGATATAAATTATTTGACAGAACCGGAAGAAAAATGATTCCGACTGAAAGAGGAAAGGTTTTGTTTAATGCGATTTCAGAACCTTTGACTAAGCTCGAAGAAGTTGAAAAGAATTTTCAAAAGTCTACCGAAAAACATACACCAACCATCAGTGTCGGAATGTGTTTTGAGACTTTTCAAACCACTTTGGAACAGTATGTTTCGACGCTGGATTTTAATTTAATTATCAGTTTTGGTGAATATCCGGAGATGTTGGACCAGTTAGATAAAGGGATTTTAGATTTAATTATCACTCCCAAAAAAGGAACTTCGCCCAATATTTTGCACGAAGCATTTTCTTCTGAACAAATTATTTTGGTTGGCGGAAAAGATATTGATACAGAAAGTTTTGGTGAGGTTTTAAAAACTAAAGATCTTCAAAAAATTGAAAGCTGGCTGAAAAATGAAAAATGGTACGGAACAACCGGAGATATGGAGCATCTTTTTCAGTTTTGGCTGATGAATTTCGGGCATAAACCTAATTTCAGACCCAATTATATTGTTCCGAACTTAAACTCAATTATCCGTTGCCTGAAAGGCGGAACCGGATTGGCTGTTGTTCCTGATTTTTTATGTAAAAATGAAATTGAAAGTGGTGAAATACAGCTGATTTGGGAAGGCGATAAAAAATTGGAAAACACTCTTTACTTTGGCTGCAGAAAAAAGACAATGTATCAATCTGAAATCGACCACATCAAAGGACTTTTCAGACAGGTGATGAGTGGAGTTGAGGTTTAATTTTTAGTGAATTTTTTTATTGTAAAAGAAATAAAAAATCAGTTTTTTGCACTAAAAAAGTTTGTTTGAGATTGCTTTACTTCGACACACTCGATAAAAGCTCACTGCAACTTCTCGCAATGACGATATTAATTCCCCTCCTTTGGAGGGGTGGCGAAAATTTCAACAAAATTTTTGACGGGGTGGTTCTTTATTTTCAAGATTTTTCACACTATAATTTTTATTCTGCAAGAATCTAATCTAAAATTTTTAGGTTAAAGATTCGCATAGAGATTCCTCCGGAATGATAAACTTTGTATTTATGACAGAATTTGAAATGGAAGACCGAAAATCTAGCCCAGATTGCAGTGAAAATCCTTTTTTCGAAAAAAAAAGATTGTAACGAAAAGCTGGAAAAAGCTCCTAAAAAGTACGGAAGATGAAAGCGGGAATTTTATAGGTTTGAAAATAGATTTCTCCTTTGTCGAAATGACAAACTCAATGTAGAAAAAGCTTCGAAAAATAAATTTCATTATCTTTGCATCACACAAAACCCAAAACATCAGACATGTAGAATTTAATTTCTTTCAGATTTAATAAACAATAACGAAAAATGTTATTGCAGTTTAACCTTATTAAAAGAAAGAAATTATGCTTTTTCTACACAATATATCCTTTGGGTTTCCTGCGGGAAATCTGCTTTTTAATTCTATCAATTTAACGATACCCTCTCACTCAAAATCGGCTTTGGTCGGAAGTAATGGCATGGGAAAATCTACCTTGCTGAAAATTATTGCCAATGAAATTGAACCTTTGGCGGGAAATGTCAATATTCAAGGTGATATTTTCTATGTTCCACAAATGTTTGGAAATTTTAATGACTTGACGGTTGCGGAATGTTTGAAAATCGATAAAAAACTTGAAGCACTTCAAAAAATAACCAATGGCGAAGTGGATGAAATTTATTTTGAAACTTTAAATGAAGATTGGGACATCGAAGAACATTGCCAAAATGCCTTGCACTATTGGAAACTTGAAGATTTAGATTTAAATCAAACTTTGGAAAGTTTGAGTGGCGGGCAAAAAACAAAAGTTTTTCTTGCCGGAATTCAAATCAATCAGCCTGAAATTATTTTATTGGATGAACCTACGAATCATCTCGATTTGGAAGGTAGAAGTCTATTGTATGATTTTATTGAAAAAACAAATTCAACAGTTGTGATTGTGAGTCATGACCGAACTTTGCTCAATTTAGTTGATACTATTTTTGAATTAAGCAATCAGGGAATTTCGACATACGGTGGAAATTATGATTTTTATGCCGAACAAAAGGAAATTGAAAATGAAGCGTTACAAAATGACATTCATTCTAAAGAACGTGCTTTGAGAAAAGCTAAAGAAAAGGAACGGGAAACTTTGGAGCGAAAGCAAAGACTCGATGCAAGAGGAAAGGGAAAGCAGGAAAAATCGGGTGTTGCAAGAATTATGATGAATACGTTGCGGAATAATGCGGAGAAAAATTCTTCGAAACTGAAGTCTGTTCATGCCGAGAAAATCAATGATATTTCTGGTGATTTGCGGGATTTACGTTCGTCGGTGAGAAATGCTGACCAAATGAAAGTGAATTTTAATGATTCGAATTTGCATTCGGGGAAAATCTTGATTTCGGTTGAAGAAATTAATTTTAAATATCATGAAGAAGAAGAACTTTGGAAAGAAAATCTCAATCTTGAAATCCGAAGTGGAGACCGAATTTCTATCAAAGGAATGAACGGTTCTGGGAAAACGACTTTGATAAAACTGTTGTTGGGAGATTTGCAACCTTCTGTCGGAACTATTTCGAAGTCAGATTTTCAGACAATTTATATTGACCAGGAATATTCTTTAATTGATAGAAATGCAACGGTTTATGAATTTGCCGAACAGTTCAATGATAATGCAATGCCGGAGTCTGAAGTGAAAACATTGTTGTCAAGATTTTTATTTGGAAAGGAAACCTGGGATAAAATAGGTGATGTTCTAAGTGGCGGAGAACGTCTGCGACTTCTTCTGTGCGGACTTTCCATCAGCAATAAAGCTCCCGATATGATTATTCTCGATGAACCGACGAATAATTTAGACCTTCAAAATGTGGAAATTCTGACAAATTCTATTAAGGATTATCATGGAACTTTGCTGGTGATTTCGCATGATGAAGTTTTTTTAGAACAAATTGGAGTTGATAAAGAGATTGTTTTGCAATAACCTGAATTAAGAAATTTCGCAAAATCTTTTACCACGCAAAGATTTTAAATTTTAAACTTATTATTTTAAGGAGCAAAGAATGGCGACAAAGTCGCTTATAAAGCTTGAATGAAACGAGTATTTTAATTTTTTTTGTTCCTTAAAAATGAAATTTGCTAAGATTAAACATTGTGTTGAGCTTGTAATTTCAAACTTTTTAATAACTATAACCACAATAATATCTTTTGATTTTTTTTGTGGTTAAATAAAAAGTTTGAAAATTAAAAAGATAAAATAGCTTCGGTAGTTGAGGTTACTGAAGTTATTTTATTTTAAAAGTTTTAAAATCCATTGATGGATATCATTCAACACGTTTTCTCTGATTTCTTCATTCAATATTTCATGACGCATTTCAGGGTATATTTTCATATCTACATTTTTAAATCCGTCGAGCTTTAAATTTTCAACAGTCTTCGTTACGCCTTTTCCAAAATCTCCGATGGGGTCATTTTGCCCGCTTACAAAAAGAAAAGGGAAGGATTTCGGAATAGTTTGTGCCCAATTTCTCGCCGTTGCTTTTTTATAAATACTGAATAACGCATAAAACGCATTGTTGGTGAACGGAATTCCGCAAAGTGTATCCTCAGAAAATGCTTTTCTATTGGCGGGATTCACGCTGAGCCAACTTGTATCGCTAAAGTCTTTATCTTTTTTAAATTCTTTATTATTGACAATATTAAAAATGTTATTGAAAAAAGTTCGTTTGTGAGGAGCCAGTTTATTAGCTAAAGAAAAATAGGTTTTCACCAGATTAATTCCTATTAAAGGTCCTCCCGTTCCTGTAATAATAGCACCTGAAAACTGATTGTTCATTTTTTGAAGAAGACACCGCGTGATAAAAGAACCCATTGAATGTCCCAAAATGAAATGCGGAACATCAGGATATTGCTCTATCAGAAATTTGCTCATCTTTTCGGCATCTGTAATCAATCTTTCATAAGGATCATTACGTTGAAAAAATCCAATATCTTTTTTATCTTTTACCGATTTTCCGTGTCCTAAATGGTCATAAGTCAACACAGCAAATCCTCGATCGGTGAAATATTCTGCAATTTCTGAATATCTTCCGCTGTGCTCCTGCATCCCATGAACGATTTGTAGGGTTGCTTTTACAGGAATTTCTTCAGGATAAAATAAAGTATAAAAGAGTTGGGTTTGATTGGTGGTGTTTTCAGATAAGTATCCTGATTTTTGTAGTGAGCTCATGGTGTGATTTGGTTTTTTGAAGGATAATTAAAGAACTGAATTAAAAAAGTAATTATTCGTTTAATCTCGATAAAATATCCATCTGCTGATGAAGAATTCTAATGATTTCAATCTCTTCATTTTTAATATTAATTCTGTAAAATATGAAATGAGATTTTACTCTTGAACGAAAATATCCTTTTCTGATTTCATTGTAATCTTTTCCTGATTTGGGATTTACGGATAAATATTCAATTTCGTTTATTATTAAATCAAAATAATAATCTGCCTGTTCTTTTGACCAAGTTTCAGAAGTGTACAACCAAATTTTTTCTAAATCATTTAATGCTTCCTTGCTGATTTTGTATTTCATTACTCAGCAGAATGTTTTTGATGAAGATTTTCTAAAAACTCTTTACGGTCAAAATTCTCAACAAATCCTGATTTCTCACCTTTTTTTAATTCGTTAATTAATTCTGTTTTCTTAGATTCTTCATGCTCAAACATTCTCAAAGCTGTTCTCACAACTTCGCTTGCAGAGGAAAATTTCCCAGACTTGATCTGTTGACTAATAAAGTTATCGAAATAATCACCTAATAGTATGGATGTGTTTTTTGCCATTATTTTAATTTTAAATCAAAGATACCAATTATTGGTATTGGTTCAAAAAGAATTAATGAAACTAAGTAAAATGATGAATAATTTAGATCTTCAAAACGTAGAAATTCTCAAGAATTCTATTCAAGGATTATCATGGAACTCTGTGGTGATTTGGCATGATGAGGTGTTTTTGGAAGAGATTGAGATGGTGAGTGAGGTTTTATTTACAAAAAAAAAGAACTTATTCTTATAATTCATAATCTTCAGCATAATCAACCATTTCTTTAATTAGATAAAAACTTTTTCCTATGAAATATGTTTCAAGAATTTCTTCAGATGACGATAATTCACCTAAATTATTTCTTTTAATAAAGTTTTTTTCATCGTCATATTTTTCCGTTCTCTGATTTAGATTTACATATTCACTATCGTTAAATACCGATAATGCTAATCTATTTAATAAAGAGTGCAAGTCATAATCAACAATTTGTTCTAAAATATGTTTTATAAAAATTATATCATCAGAAGCAGGTTCTATTGAATCCAAATAATCTTTAAAATTATTTTTATTTTCAAAAATAATATTGAATTTAGAATAATTTTTATACTCAAATTCATTCAATCGATGTTGATTAATCTGGCTATTAAGATACTTATTTGATTGATTTATTTCTTCTAACTTTGAGGCAAGCGATACGTTTTCTTTTGTAATCATATCAATTTGACTTTCTAAATTTTTATCTTTTTGATTATTAATTGTCTCAATATTTTGTATTCGATCCTCATAAGATTTTTTTAATACTTCAATAGACTGATTATAATCTTCTATCTCTTTGTTACCAGATACAATTTTATTCAAATCATATCTATGTCTTGCAATTTTTAACTCTTCGTGTCTGTCAATATCTTTTGTGCTGTTTTTTATTATTTTTCTCTCTTTATTGGGTGATTTTAATAAAAATTCGATTACGAACATTATTACAGGGAATAAAAGAGAGGATATTGTACTTAATAGTAATAGAATTAAGAGATTTAAGATGTGATCCCAGTGAGTGTAATTCTTGTAAATAAAATCAATTTGTTTTATCTTTTCTTCAATTTTTTTTTCAGACAAGAAATATATTGAAAGAGGTTTCCAATAAGAAATTAATAACAGGAATATGTAAAAGGTAACAATAGGTAGTTTTAATCTTTCCTGACTTGCTTCTTTACTTTCTTTTACGAAATCGATTATCGTTTTAAACATGTATAAACTACTTTTTGATTCCCAAATATAGTAAAAGAAAAATGTTCCAATCACATGATTTCCACCCCACCAAAAAATAAAATCCACCACAAATTTGCCCACCCAATTTTTTAAAAGTAATTTTGCATGAATCTAAAATAAAAGTAAAATATGTCAACTTACGTAGTTGTAGGTCTTCAATATGGAGATGAAGGTAAAGGAAAAATAACGGATGTTTTATCGGCAAAATCAGATTATGTGGTGCGTTTCCAAGGAGGCGACAACGCTGGTCACACGGTTTATGTAGGCGATGAAAAGTTTGTTTTGCACCTTCTTCCATCGGGAGTTCTTCAGTGCAAAGGGAAGTGTATCATTGCCAATGGTGTAGTGGTAAATCCTAAATCTTTCATTAAGGAGGTGAATCAGATCGAAAGCAAAAACATGAGAACTGATCACATTTTCATCAGCAGAAGAGCGCATGTCATCATGCCTTACCACATTCTTTTGGATACTTACCGTGAGGAAGAGCACGGAGGAACGCAAATCGGGACTACTAAAAAAGGAATCGGACCATGTTATGAAGATAAGATCGCAAGAATCGGTATCAGAATGGTAGATCTTTTGAATCCTGAAATTTTAAGAGACAAAATTGAGAAAAACTTAAAAGTTAAAAACTCTCTTTTTGAAAAATATTACGGAAAACCTACTTTGGATGTTGAAGAGATCTATAATGAATATTTAGAGATCGGAAAACAGCTTCAAGATAGAATCGTAGATACTGAATTAGAATTAAACGAAGCCATCAGAGACGGTAAAAACGTACTGTTTGAAGGCGCGCAAGCTTTGATGTTGGATATCGACTTCGGAACATATCCTTACGTTACTTCATCTTCGCCATCAACTGGGGGAGTTTGTACAGGAGCAGGAGTTCCGCCAACGTCACTTCAAAACTTGATCGGTGTTGCAAAAGCATACTGTACAAGAGTTGGAAATGGACCTTTCCCATCTGAATTAGACAACGAATTGGGTGAGAAAATCAGACAGATCGGAGGTGAATTCGGAGCGACTACAGGTAGACCAAGAAGAACAGGTTGGTTAGACCTTGTTTCTTTGAAGCACGCTTGTATGATCAACGGGATCAATAACTTGGTAATTACGAAATTAGACGTTCTTACAGGAATTGAAAACCTTAAGATCGTTACTCATTACAAAACTGAAGACGGAAAGATCATCGATTATTTCACTTCTTCAACAGAGAAATTGTACAACTACGAACCGATCTACCAGGATTTACCGGGTTGGAACGAAGATTTAACGAAAGTAAGAAGCTACGACGAGCTTCCTGATACTGCTCAAAAATACATCGAGTTTATCGAGAAGTATTTAGGGATCAATGTATACTTGGTTTCTGTAGGTCCTGAAAGAAGTCAGAACATCATCAGAAAAGAATTGTTCTAAGGAATATTTTCAAATAAATAAAAAAGAGACTGTCGATCGATAGTCTCTTTTTTTTGTCATTGCGTGAAGTAATAGCAAGCCTGTGCTGAGCTTGTCGAAGCAAAGCAATTTCAAACATCCATAAATAAATCCTGTCATTCTGAACGAAGCGAAAGCGCAGTGAAGAATCTAAAAACTATCAACTAATAACCATCAACCAAAAACTAATCTTTTAGAAGCTATTCCCGCTATCCACTATATCTTTTTTGTTTTCCCGCCCTGATTTCCATCACCAAAAAACAAAAAAGAATGTCGTTCCCATCGGGGCTAAGAAAGTAGGTTTCTTTTAAAAATTAAGGGTGTAACGAGTCTTTTTTCGCATTCTAAAACCACCCCGTCAAAAATTCTTCCGAATTTTCGCCACCCCTCCAAAGGAGGAGAATTAAAAAAGCTGTTTCAATCATGATGTTTCTTCTCGATCATGTAATTTCCTTCAACTATCAACTATCAACTATCAACCAACCCCAAAACCTTATCCATAAAATAGTTAAATTTTAAACTTTAACACTGATTTTGATGTAAAGTTAAGTTTTTGTTAAGTTTTTGGCAGAAATTTTGATAGTGCTTTAAAGATTATTTCAAATAGTATTGAAAACTGATAATCTATATATTAACAATTTTAATTTTATAGTGATGAAACACCTAGAACACAACCAGGAATTTCGACTGAACGAAATCCTTTTCGAAAACCGTAACAAAGCGTATGGTGCGTATGTATTAAGAACAGAATCAGACAGGATTTTAACCAAAGCATTTTTTATAGGTGTCGGTTTATTGGCTGCGGTTTCTATTATTCCAACTGTAATTTCTGCTTTTCAGTCAACTGAAAACGGGATTATCGAAAACCCTATTCCTCCAGTTTTGATTGATGTGGATACACCTTTAGATCCGCCTGCTGAAGTTTTACCACCACAAACCGTAACGCCACCGCCACCAAGTGTGAGACAATACGATTCACAAGTGGTAACGCCAACAAGAAATGCAGATGAGAGTAATATCGTAAAAGATATTCCTGATGATGCCATTGCAGGAGTGAAAAATGATTTAAAAGCTCCAGTAGCTCCAACGATTAACATACCAACACATGTTGTTTCTGGACCAGGAACGGTTGTTCCGCCAAAGATCGTTACTCCGGTTGAGGTTCCTAAAGTTTCTAATGAACCGGAAGTAGCAGCAGTGTTAGCTAAATTTGAAGGAGGTATCGATGCTTTCAGAAATAAAGTGATGAATAAGTTTGATGTTTCTGCTTTTCAAGATGAAGGAACTGTAAATACAACAGTTACTTTTATTGTAGAAAGAGACGGAACCATTTCTGATATTAAAACCAACGGAAAAGATGCTTCTTTCAACGCTGAAGCAATCAGAACCATTAAAGCCGTAAAAGGAAAATGGGAGCCGGGTAAAAATAAAAAAGGGGAATCTGTAAGAAGTTATTTTAAGTTTCCAATCACCATGAAATTTGATAATTAATATCTTAAACACGAATCTCAATAGTTATCCACAAAGATTTATTTTTGTGGATAATTTTTTTTATGTCTAAAATGCTTGTTAACAATATTTTAACTCTGTTTTAGTTTTAGTCGTTCCCCAAGAGCAGAGAAAAAAGTGTATTTTTGAAGCTTAAAGTTTGAGCAATGGCAAAAATTATAGGTATCGCTAATCAGAAAGGTGGAGTAGGAAAGACTACTACTGCCGTAAATTTAGCTGCAGCATTAGGAGTTTTAGAAAAGAAAATCTTAATCATTGATGCAGATCCACAGGCAAATGCAACATCAGGTCTTGGTGTGGAAGATGTGCCGTATTCTACCTATAATCTTTTGGAACACAGTGTTGAAACCAGAAACTGTATTCAGCGAACAACAACTCCGAATCTGGATATCGTACCTTCTCACATCGATTTGGTAGCTGCCGAAATTGAATTGGTAGATAAAGATAACCGTGAGTACATGCTGAAAAAAGCATTGGAAGAAGTAAGAAATGATTACGATTATATCATCATCGACTGTGCTCCGAGTTTAGGATTAATTACTGTGAATGCTTTAACAGCTGCAGATTCTGTAATTATCCCAATTCAGTGTGAGTATTTTGCTTTGGAAGGTCTTGGGAAACTTTTGAACACGATTAAAAATGTTCAGAAAATCCATAATAAAGATTTAGATATTGAAGGGTTGCTGTTAACGATGTACGACAGTCGTTTAAGACTTTCAAATCAGGTGGTGGAAGAAGTAAATTCACACTTCCCGGAAATGGTTTTTGAAACAATTATCAGCAGAAATGTAAGATTAAGTGAAGCGCCAAGTTTTGGTGAAAGTATCTTGAACTATGATGCCGAAAGTAAAGGAGCGATCCAATATATTCAGCTTGCAGAAGAAGTGTTGTTGAGAAACGAAAAATTAGTAAAAAATTAAAATGATTTTTGTATTTAATAATTAATCAATTATCATTAATCAATAATCATTTATACAAAAATGAAGGACAAAAAAAGAGCGATGGGACGTGGTTTGGGAGCAATTTTAAGTGCAGAATCCAAGGCCACAGTCAATACAGCAACTGATGAAGGAGCAGATAAATTTGTAGGAAACATCATGGAAGTTTCCATCGAAGATATCTATCCGAACCCGACACAGCCAAGAACTTATTTTGACGAAAAAGCATTAAACGAACTTGCACAGTCGATTACAAACTTAGGCGTTATTCAGCCTATTACGTTAAGAAAAGACGGTGAAAAGTTTGAAATTATTTCTGGGGAAAGACGTTTCAGAGCGAGTAAAATTGCGGGATTAACGACGATTCCGGCATACATTCGTTTGGTGAATGATCAGGAGCTTCTTGAAATGGCTCTTGTAGAAAATATTCAGCGTGAAGATCTTGATGCCATCGAGATTGCGCTTACTTATCACAGACTTTTGGAAGAAATTGGTCTTACTCAGGAAAATTTAAGCCAAAGAATAGGAAGAGACAGAAGTACGATTACCAACTCAATCAGATTGTTGAGGTTGAGTCCGGATATTCAGAATGCAATCCGTAGCGGAGAAATTTCTGCAGGTCACGGTAGAGCAATCATCAGTCTTGAAAATGAAGAGCATCAGCAAACTTTATTTGATTTAATTATCAAAGAAAAACTGAATGTACGTCAGTCTGAACAAGCTGCTGCTGCTTTGAAAAATCCAAAATCTCCGGCAGCTAAAAGAGCAAAAGCTGAGCTTTCTAATAATTATAAAAGAGCACAGAAAACGATTGCAGATATTCTTGATGTAAAAGTTGAGATAAAAACAACAGGAACCGGTAAAAAAGGCAAGATTGTTTTAGATTTTAAAAATGAAGATGAGCTGGAATATATTTTATCTCATATTAAATAAATGAAAAAAATAGTTTTCATCTTTTTACTTTTTTTATCAGGGCTGGCTTTATCGCAAACCAACCCAAGAGATACCATCAGATTAGAGCATTATGCGACTGATAGTATTCCTGCTGTAAAGCCCCAAGCTGAAGCTAAAGTTGTTGAAGATATCGAAAAAGCAAATGCACCTGCATCTTTAAAAGTAAAAAAACTGAATCCTACAAAAGCAGGTCTATATTCTGCGGTTTTACCGGGATTAGGGCAGGTTTACAATAAAAAATACTGGAAAGTTCCCGTTGTTTTAGGAGCAGTAGGAACTGGAGTTGGTATTGCAGTCTGGAACCAAAATCAGTATAAAAAGTACCGTGAATATTACATTGCAAAACTTAATGGTGCTCAAAATGACTTCCTAGACAGAAACCCGACTCTTGATAAAGTGGCATTAGGAAATGCGCAAGACAGAGTGAAAAGACAAAGGGATTATGCAATTGCAATTACAGGTTTAATTTATATTTTGAATATTGTAGATGCTGTTGTAGATGCGCATTTGTATGAAGGTCGTAAAGATCCGGATTTAACTTTAGCTCCTGCGGTAATCTATGATGATTTTAATACTAATCCTCCAAAAACAGGTTTAGCTTTAAGTTTCAGATTCTAGAAAAATAATAAATAGTAAGATAACAAGTTTTAAAATTTTATGAAAATAGCATTAGTTGGATACGGAAGAATGGGGAAGATTATCGATGAGATTGCCTTAAAAAGAGGGCATGAAGTTGTTGCCCGACTGAAAGAAACTCCGACTGCTGAAAACCTTAATAATCCGGATGTGGTGATTGAGTTTTCACTTCCTGAAGTGGCTTTTGATAATATTAAAGCTTGTCTTGAAAATAAAATTCCGGTAATCTGTGGAACTACAGGGTGGCTGGAAAGAAAATCTGAAGTTGAACAGTTAGCCGTTGAAAACGAAACTGCATTTTTATATGGCTCAAATTTCAGTTTAGGCGTAAATTTATTTTTTGCTTTAAACGAAAAACTCGCAGATTTAATGAAAAATGTGGATGAATATTCTTGCCAGTTGGAAGAGATTCATCACATTCATAAGCTTGATGCTCCGAGCGGAACTGCTATTTCTTTAGCAGAAGGAATCATTAAGAACAATAATAAATTTGATGCATGGAAATTGGAAGAAACTCAGGACAAAAACTTGGGTATTTTTGCCATCCGTGAAAATGAAGTTCCGGGAACTCACTCTGTTTATTACAGAAGTGAAGTAGACGAGATTGAAATAAAACACACTGCATACAACAGAAACGGCTTTGCTTTGGGAGCTGTAGTTGCTGCAGAATGGATTAAAGATAAAAAAGGAAACTTTACAATGAAAGATGTTTTAGGACTCTAGATTTGTAACAAAATCCCTACATTGCAAACTAATACGAGTGAATGGTGAATTGTCAATAGTGAATCTATTATCATTTATCGCTCATTATTAATCATTTATAGTATAGATTAGGCACAAAAATTTATGAATTATTTTTTAACGTACACAGTTTATGTTCTCATTTTATCAGTATTGATGGGGATTTCCACTTGGAAGCTGTTTAAGAAATTAGGGTATAGTCCGTTATTCGCATTTATCCCTTTCTATAATTATTTCATTATTCTTAAAGAGACAAAACACCCGAAATGGTGGGCAATCTTATCGTATTTACCGATTGTAGGTCCCATTATGATGAGTGTTTTTCATTTGTATTTAATGAAGAAATTCGGGAAAAATCTATTCAAAGATCAGTTGCTGACTGTGATTTTGCCGTTTATCTATATGGCAACGGTAAACTACTCTAAAGATACCGAGATTGAAGACGAAAATGATTTATATCTAACGGAAGAAGAAAAAAACGCAAAAAAGAAAGATACCTTTATGGGATCAATCACTTTTGCGGTTGTTTTTGCAACGATCATCCACGTTTTTGTAACACAACCTTTCGGAATTCCTACCGGTTCAATGGAAAGAACTTTATTGGTTGGAGATTTCCTTTTTGTAAATAAATGGAGCTACGGTTACAGATTGCCGATGCGTCCTGTAGCGATCCCTTTCTTGCAGGGAACAATTATGGATACGGGTGAGCCTGGAAATCCTAAAGACGATCCTAAATCTTATGTTGAAGCGATAAAATTACCTTACGAAAGAATTTTCCAATTCAGTAAGCCTCAGAGAAATGATATTGTCGTTTTCAATTATCCAAGAGATTCTGTGCATGTTTCACTAGACAGAGCAGATCCTTATGTAAAAAGATTAGTTGCTGTTGCGGGTGATACTTTTGAAATGAGAGATGGAAGGCTTTTCGTTAACGGAAAACCGGAAACTGTTTTAGGAGATCAGGAAGTTCAGCACAGATATATTGTAAACACAGGAAGTCAGTTAGATATTCCAAGTCTATATAATACTTTTGGATTTTTACCCGTTCAGGAAGGACAGAATGAAAAAGGAGGATTTGTATATTATTTTCAAGGCTTAACTGCAAAGACCGCTGCGGAAATTAAAAAACTTCCTCAGGTAATTGATATGCAGGAGCATATTCAGCCAAAAGGAGAATCAGCGATTGCATATCGTGATGAGACAAGAACTAAAATTGATACCACGAATTCTATTTTCCCAATTAATAGCGGATGGAATCAGGATCAATACGGTCCGCTAAAAATTCCTAAAAAAGGAGATGTTGTTACTGTTAATCAGCAAACGTTACCGGAATATCAGTGGATTATTAAAAACTACGAACATAATTCATTAGAAAATAAAAACGGAAAAATTTTCATCAACGGAAAAGAAACCAATCAATATACTATTCAACAGGATTATTATATGATGGTGGGAGACAACAGAGATGCTTCTTTAGATGCGAGATTCTTTGGTTTTGTTCCTGAAGAAAATATTGTTGGAAGACCGATGTTTACCTGGATGAGTTTACAGGGTGCTTTTAAAGATTCAAGCTCATCTTATCAGGCTCCATTCAAAATCCGTTGGGACAGAATGTTTAAAGCGACCAATACAGGAGAAGCCAACAAAACTTCTTATTGGTGGATCGCAGCAATGATACTTGTTCTTTTCTTTGGCTGGGAATATTTTATGAAATTATTCGGAAAGAAGAAAAAAGAAGACGAGATATAATTAAAATTTAAAAATAAATAAAATGAAGTGTTTGAAAAAATGCTTCATTTTTCTATATAATAGTTATGCAGAATATATTATTACCGGTATTTTATTTACCCCCAATTTCATGGTTCTCAGAATTTTTAAATGCTGAAAATGAAGTGGTGTTCGAACAGTTTGAAAGTTTTCCTAAACAGACTTTTAGAAATCGTACCAATATTTATGGAGCCAACGGCAGACTTTCATTAATTATTCCAATTGTTCATAATGGAAATCGTGAATTCAAAGATACCGAAATGTCTTACCGCGAAGATTGGCAAAAAATTCACTGGAAATCTATTAAAACAGTATATCAAGGTTCGCCATATTTTGAGTACTATGAAGATAAATTGGAGAAACTATTTGACAAGAAAGAAAAATTTCTGTTAGATTTCAATTTAAAAAGTATAGAAATCGTTCAAAATCTTCTAAAGACAGAAAAGGCATACTCTTTGAATGAAGAATATATCAAAAATCCTGAAGAGGTTAATTTCAGAGAAAAGTTTTCTGCAAAAAAAACTTCAGAATACGAAATGGCTGAATATTTTCAGACATTTTCAGATAAACTAGGATTTTTGCATGACTTATCGATTGTGGATCTTATTTGTAACAAAGGCCCGGAATCGATGACTTATATTAAAAATATTAAAAAATTATAATCAAACAAAGCTGTAGAATTGGTGAAATGCCTATGAATATTGCTTTTACAGATGATTATTAAATTAATAAATAAATTCTACATATGAAAAAGGTAATATTAGCCGCAGTTTTTTTAGCAGGCTTTACTTATTCATCAGCTCAGCAAACTCCTGCAGTTGATCCAAAAGAAAATAAAGACTTAATGACTTGGTATCATAAAGATTTTGCGACGACAAAAGTTTATGGTGTTAATACTGAAAATGCATACAAATTTTTAGAATCGAAAGGTTTAAAACCTAAGACGGTAGTTGTTGGTGTTTTGGATAGCGGAGTTCAAGTGGATCACCCTGGATTGGTGAAAAATATGTGGACAAATCCTAATGAAGTTCCAAACAACGGTAAAGACGATGATGGAAACGGTTACATCGATGATATTCACGGATGGAATTTTATTGGCGGAAAAAATGGTGATATCGGTATAGATAATATGGAAGTTACCAGAGTTGTAGCAAAATACAAACCTGTTTTTGAAGGCGACAATTCTACTCAAAACAAAGCAAACCAAGCAAAAATGCCGGAAGAATTTGCATTGTATATGAAATCGAAAGAGCTTTTCACTAAAAAAAGTATTGATGCAAGACAGAGTTTTCAGCGTTATACGATGATTAACGAATCTATTCCATCAATGGCTACGATTTTGGGAGGACAACCATTAACTGCTGAAACTCTTAAAAATAAAAAACCTTCTACTCAGTTGGAAGCTGTAGCATTAGAAATTCTTAGTAATATTGCTAAAAGTCCTGAATTTGCAGGGAAATCAGCAGCAGAAATAGAACCTAAGCTTAAAGAAGAGGTTAAAGGAGCTTTAGATCACTTTGGTCCGATGGCTAAACAATACGATCTTAATTATGACCCTAGAGCAGAAATTGTAGGTGATAATTATGATGATTATTCTGAAAAAAATTATGGAAATAATCATTACCAAGGTCCGGATGCAGAGCATGGAACGCATGTTTCAGGAATTATTGCAGGTTTACCACAAGGAAAAGAAGTGCAGTACGGAGTTGCATCAAGAGTTGCAAAAATTATGTCCGTAAGAACTGTTCCTAATGGAGATGAGAGAGATAAAGATGTTGCAAACGCAATAAGATACGCGGTAGATAACGGCGCTAAAATTTTGAATATGAGTTTCGGAAAGCCTGTTTCGCCGGGTAAAAACGTAGTTTGGGATGCATTTCAATATGCTCAGGATAAAGGCGTTCTTCTAGTAAAAGCTGCCGGAAACGAAAACGAAGATGTTGCAGAACACTTGGCTTATCCTACCAATTTTAAAAATATTACAGATGAAGCACCTTTCGTAAATAATGTAATGGTTGTGGGAGCAAGTACTAACAGAAATAACGAATTGAGAGCTGATTTCTCAAATTACAATAAAAAAATGGTGAATGTATTTGCACCGGGAGAAGAGATTTATTCTACGGTTCCTACGAACGAATACAGTTATCAGCAAGGAACTTCTATGGCTTCACCTGTAGCCGCAGGAGCAGCAGCGGTATTATTGGCTTATATGCCAAACCTTAAACCTGCACAGATTATTGAAGCTCTTGTGAAAACAAGCAATGCAAGTACTGAAAATGAATTCGGAGAAAAATCTCAGGCGGGCGGTGTAATCGACGTGAAAAAAGCTGCAGAGTATGCATATAATAATTTCTACGATGGAAAATCGACTACTGTAAAAACAAAAACGGTAAAAAAAGCAAGACCTGCTAAGAAGTCTGTAAAGAGATAACAATCAGATAGATTGAATATAATTTAAATAGAGCCTGAGTTTTTTCAGGCTTTATTTTTTTGAATAAAGTAAAATTTGGCATGGTTTTTTGTATTATCTTTAATGTTAAAATAATAAAACTACAATATGAAAAAGTTACTACTTGCAGGTATAGTGGGAACCTCACTTTTTGCAGTGTCTTGTTCCACAGTAAACAAAGCTAAAGATGCACAAAATGTAAGATCAGAATTTCTAAAAATGAAAGGCGATTGGCAGATTGTAAGCATCAATTACGATAAGCAGTACAAAATCAAACCTTTTGATGAAGGTGCAGATGCACAATGTTTTGTAGGAAGTCACTGGAGATTTATTCCCAATAACTATTCTGGTTCTTATACATTAAACGGAGGTGGTTCTTGCCCAAGTGTAATTCAGGCAATTAAAGTTGATATTAAAGGAGATACTTTTACCTTTAAAAAAATTGCAGACGGTACAAAAGCTAAACAAAATACAGCAGGATATACTTTAACTGTAATTAATAATTCAACAGACCAGTTTTCTTTAGAACAGAATGTGCCATTCGATGGAAATAATATCAGAGTTGTTTACAACTTTGAAAGAACAGGGATGGACTACACTAAATAATTAATAAAAATATTTTAAAATGAAATTTAATAAAACATATATAGCAGCATTATTCTTATCATCAGCTTTGTTGTTAACAAGTTGTGAAGCAGTGCAAAATTCTAATCACCAACAAAGAGGTACTGCAGCCGGAGTTGCTTCAGGAGCGGTAATTGGTGGGATATTAGGTAATAATGTTGGAAAAGGTAAAAATGCAGCATTAGGAGCTGTTTTAGGAGGTATTATCGGTGGTGTTGCTGGTAACGTTATCGGTAACAAAATGGATAAGCAGGCAAAAGATATTAAAGAAACTTTACCTGGTGCAGAAGTAGAAAGAGTAGGTGATGGTATTAAAATTACAATGAACGAAAGTATTGTAACTTTTGCATTCGATTCTTCAGATCTTACAGCACTTGCTAAGACAAATCTAGATAAATTAACAAAAGTTTTAGTAGATAATCCTGATACAAACATCAATATTTACGGGCATACTGACAGCAAAGGAGCAGATGATTACAACCAAAGACTATCTGAAAGAAGAGCTAATTCTGTAAAATCCTATTTGATGACTAAAGGAATTGCATCAAGCAGATTGTTCGCTTTAGGTGAAGGAGAATCTATGCCGGTTGCTTCAAACGATACAGATGCAGGAAGAGCTAAAAACAGAAGAGTAGAGTTTGCAATTACTGCAAATGAAAAAATGATTAACGACGCACAACAAGGTCAATAGTCATTTAACATATAAATATTATTTCTTAAACCGCTTTGGCGGTTTTTTTGTATTTTTATACCTGATTTTTTTATCATAAATCGTTATTTTTGCAATCGAAACCACATTAATGAAGAAATATTTAAAACTCCTTCGGGTAGAACAATGGGTAAAAAATCTTTTTGTATTTGTTCCGCTTTTTTTCTCTGGTAATGTTAAAAACTTAGATTTACTTAGTAAAAGTATTTTTGCATTCATTATATTTTCTCTGGCTGCAGGTGTTGTTTATATTCTTAATGATTATAACGATATTGAAGCAGACCAAAAGCATCCCGAAAAAAGAAGACGTCCGCTTGCAAGCGGAGCTGTTTCAAAGAAAACGGCAATAAGCATTCTGATTGGTTTAATGATTGTGGATGTAGCTCTTATCTTATTCGCGCAATTTTATTTTCATCGTCCCATCTGGAAATTTGCTTTTATTATCGCATTTTATTTTGTGATGAATCTTGCGTATACATTCAAGTTGAAGCACGTTCCGATTATTGACATTTTTATCATTGCTATAGGTTTCGTTCTTCGTGTACAGGCGGGAGGTTACATTACCGGGATTTTTATTTCGCAGTGGGCAACTTTACTGACCTTTGTTTTAGCATTGGTTTTAGCAATAGGAAAACGCAGAGGAGAGCTTATTAATGCACAAATTTCAGGGAAGACCAGAAAATCTTTAGATGGATATAATGTACAGTTTGCAGACATTGCACTTTCTATTTCTGTGACTTTAGCAATAGTTTGTTATCTTATGTTTACACTTTCTCCTGAAGTGCAGCTCAAATCACATTCCAGTATATTTTATACCGTAATATTTGTTGTTTTTGCATTCTTAAGATACTTGCAGCAGACATTGGTTTATAATCGTACAGAATCTCCAACAAAAATTTTATACCGGGATCGGTATATTCAGATTACTTTGGTTTTGTGGGTGATCTCGTTTTTAATATTGATTTATTTTAAGCACAGTATTATTAATTTTAATTTACTGTAATTATGAAGCCAAATTTCATACAAAAAGTTACTAACTGGGGCAATTTTCCTATTGTGGAAAAAGAGATGAAGTCGGAAGACAGCTTCAGAAAGATTAAAGAATTCGTACAGAATCATAACGAGGTTATTGCAAGAGGAAACGGAAGATGTTATGGTGATGCTTCATTGGGTGAAAGTATTTTTTCAACCAAAAAATTAAATAAATTCATCAGTTTTGATCGTCTAAACGGAATTATTGAATGTGAATCGGGTGTTTTGCTGTCTGATGTTTTAGAAATATCAGTTCCGCAAGGATATTTTCTTTATGTAACGCCCGGAACAAAATTTATTTCAATTGGTGGTGCTATTGCATCTGATGTTCATGGGAAAAATCATCATTCTGAAGGTTGCTTTTCAGAATATGTGATCGATTTTAAATTGATGACAGAAAATGGAGATATTATTATCTGTTCAAAAGAAGAGAATTCTGAAAAATTCTACGCAACAATCGGTGGAATGGGACTTACCGGAATTATTCTTTCAGCTCGATTTAAGCTTAAAAATATAGAAACAGCCTACATTCGTCAGGAAAGTATTAAAGCTGAAAATTTAGACGAAATATTCAGATTGTTTGATGAAAGTGAAAGCTGGACTTACACTGTTGCCTGGATCGACTGTCTGCAAAAAGGAAAAGATATCGGAAGAAGTATTTTGATGAGAGGTGAACATGCTTTTGCGCACGAACTTCCTCAAAAGTTTTCAAAAAATCCTTTACGATTAAAGAAAAAGTTTTCTCCGACTGTACCGTTTTATTTTCCGGGATTTGTTTTGAATGCTCTTACTGTAAAGCTTTTTAATCTGTTATATTTTAAAAGACAGACCAAAAAAGAGGTCAAGAATTTTATCGATTACGAAACATATTTTTATCCATTGGATGCGATTAATGATTGGAATAAGATTTACGGTAAATCAGGTTTCATTCAGTATCAAATGGTGATTCCAAAAGAAAATGGAAAAGAAGGAATGAAAAAAATTCTTGAAACTATTGCCAACAGCGGAAACGGTTCTTTCCTTGCTGTCTTGAAATTATTTGGAAAAAATAATCCTGAAGCATACAATTCTTTTCCAATCGAAGGCTATACTTTAGCGCTGGATTTTAAGGTAAATTCTAAGCTGAAAAAACTGGTTGAACAATTAGATCAGACCGTGCAGGAATTCGGTGGGAGAATTTATCTTACCAAAGACAGCATGAGCAAATCTTCGCTGACCGATTATCTTAAAAATGTAGAAAGTTCGAAATTTGTGTCTTTACAGCACAAAAGAATCTTAAATAATAAGTAAATGATAGTTCTCGGAAGTACCTCTGAAGTAGCGCAGGCTTTTGTGGAAAAAGCTTTGCAGGAAGGCGAAAAATATGAAAGGATTTATCTTTTTACCTCAAGCAAAGAAGCAACAGAACGTTTTGCAAAACATATCGATGTGAAATTTTTGCAGCAATCTGAAATTATTGAGCTTGATTTAACAAAAGAAATTAATTATTTTGACTTCGATCATGTCAATTCTAATGTCTTGTTTTGTGCGACCGGATATTTGGGTGAAAGTACAGAAGATGGCCTTTACGACAATAAAAATACAGAGCGGATTATTGATATTAATTATTCAAAACTGATTCCTGTAATCAATTATTTTGCACAGAAATTTGAAAGCAGAAGATCTGGGACAATCATTGGTCTTTCGTCGGTTGCAGGTGATCGAGGAAGGCAGAGTAACTTTATTTACGGAAGTGCAAAAGCGGCTTTTACAGCTTATTTGAGCGGACTTAGAAATTATCTTTTCGAAAAAAAGGTTCATGTTTTAACGGTGAAACCCGGTTTTATGGCAACAAAAATGACCGAAGGTTTACCTTTAAATCCTAAATTAACGGCAACTCCGAAACAAGCGGCTGAATGTATTTACAAAGCATTTAAAAAACAAAAAAATGTTGCATACGTTTTACCGATTTGGAGCATTATTATGATGATCATCAGAAATATTCCTGAATTTATATTTAAAAAATTAAAGCTTTAAAATTATTTTGAAAGAGAAGGTCTTATATAAATCCAATTCATTTTCTATCAATCTTTGCATGTTCTTTCTAGGATTTGTTTTTTTTAGTTTGATGATTTGGTTAACTTTTGATTCTCTGAAAAATAATCAAGATAAAGACTCTACAATTATAGTGTATGTCATTGATTTGATATTTCTTATCTTTTCATTAGGTTCATTATTTTATTTTCTTAAAACTCAGATAATAAAAGTTACAGAAAATCATTTGATTGTTTCATACCAATTTTTACCATTTTCAAAGAAAGTTTTACTGAATGATATTAATGGTTTTAAACAAATACCTAAACCTGTAAAGTATTCGAAAGGATTTGAGAAACCTCAAACTATTTATACTATTTTTGAAACATTTATTATCCTGAAAAATAAGAATGATATAAAAACATATGCTTTAGATGATTTTGAATTTAACGAAGTTAGAAAACTTGTTGAAAAAATAAAGCGTAGAGAAGGGAAACTTGAAGTGAAAAAATTAACAACAGTAGAGTTTATTTTCCAAAATTTCTCAGTTATCCTCTTCTTAATAATTTGTTTAATTTTGGTTTTAGGGTTATCAAATGCTTTAATAAATAACTCTTAAATTTTATTCTAATCTAGAATTATGAAAAAATTGTATTGTTTTGATTTTGACGGAACTATTACCTATAAAGATACGATGTTTATGTATCTTAAATTTTATAATCCATCTAAGTTCCGGGTGCAGTTTTTGAAGCATATTCCGCTTTTTATTTTATTAAAACTGAGATTAGCTGAAACGGAAAAGGTAAAGAAAAGCTTCATCGGTTCTGTGTTGAAAGGTCAGCTTCAATCTAAAATTGAGGAGAAATCGAAACAATTTTTTGAGGAAAATTATCCTAAAATCGTTAGAGAAAATGCTTTAGAATTCATTAAAAATATAGATAGAGAAAATACACAAAGTCTTATGGTGACAGCTTCTCTTGATATTTGGGCTAAACCTTTTGCAGAAAAATTACAGATGAATCTTGTTTCTACAAAGGCAGAGTTCAAAAATGGGATTTTTACAGGTAATTTTATAGGCAAAAACTGTAACGGGATAGAAAAATTGGAGCGCATAAAAAAAGAAATTTCAGACAGTAAGTACGATAAAATCATAGCGTTCGGAGATACTTCAGGAGATAAGCCGATGCTGAAATGGGCAAATGAGGGTCATTACCAATTTTTTCATTAATTTTGAAGGATTAATAAAAGTAAAATGAATAAACTGCTGATTTTTTGTTTTGCAACCCTAATGAGTTGCACAAGCACAATTGCACAAAAATCTGAAGATATGCAGAGTAAAGCTGAAATTATAAAGTCTGAGTCGCAAGGTGGAACCGAACAGCCCGGCTTTGTAATCATCAAAAATGAACAGGAATTTCAGAATGTAATAAAATCTAAACAGGGAACTTCTCTTGTAGAAGTAGGAACTGAGCCTGTGATGAAATATCCTGCATTTCCGGTTGGTAAGAAGGTAGTTGTGTATAATCTAGGTTCATTCAGATCCGGTGATCATACCATAAGAGAAATAAAAAGTATTTCTGTAAAAGATAATGTGTTGTATGTAGAAGTTCCGATGTATGAATCTGGCGGAATGGAAATTCAGGTGCTTTCAAATCCTTGGTTTATCTTTACAGTTCCTTCAAATTATCAATTCACTTCAGTACAATTAAAATCTTCAAAATAAAAAATGAATAAAATATATTTAGATAACGCTGCTACAACGCCTCTTTCAGAAGAAGTAATCGATGCAATGGTCGATACGATGAAAATGAATTTCGGAAATCCTTCTTCAACTCACAGTTTTGGTCAGGAAGCGAAGATTCTTATAGAAAATGTAAGAAGGCAGGTTGCAGATTATCTACATGTAACTCCGGCTGAGATTATTTTTACCTCTTGCGGTACAGAATCTAATAATATGATTATCAAATCGAGTGTTGAACATCTTGGTATTGAAAGAATCATAAGCTCTCCTATGGAGCACAAATGTGTTTCTGAGAGTATTCTGGATATGAAAAACAGAAAAGGGGTAGAGGTTGCTTATATTCGTCCTAACGAAAAGGGAGATATTGATTTGGCTAAATTAGAAGAGCTACTTAAAAATTCAGATAAAAAAACATTGGTGAGCTTAATGCATGCCAATAACGAAATCGGAAATATCGTTGACATTAAGAAAATTGCACAGCTTTGCAAAGAAAACAATGCACTTTTCCATTCTGATACCGTTCAGACAATGGCGCACATGAATCTTGATTTCTCAGATATTCCTGTTGATTTTGCATCTTGCAGTGCTCATAAATTTCATGGTCCGAAAGGAATTGGTTTCGCATTTATCAGAAAATCGAGCGGTTTAAAAGGGATTATTACAGGTGGTCCTCAAGAAAGAAGCTTGAGAGCAGGAACAGAAAATGTTGCCGGTATTGCAGGTTTAGGAAAAGCTCTGGAGCTTTCATTAAATAATATGGAAGCTTATACAGAACACATGCAGACTATTAAACAATACACAATTGACCAAGTTTCCGCAGAAATTCCGGGAGTGAAGTTTAACGGTAGAAGTTCTGAAGCAGATAACAGTTTATACACTGTAGTAAGTCTTTTACTTCCTTACAAAAATCCTTTAATCGGATTACAGCTTGATATGAAAGGAATTGCTGTATCACAAGGAAGCGCATGTTCTTCAGGAGCATCAAAACCTTCTATGGTAATGATGATGGTACTTTCTGAGGATGAAATGGACAATTGTACACCTTTGCGTGTGTCTTTCAGCCACATGACGACAAAAGATGATATCGATACTTTTGTGACTGCTTTAAAAGAGATTTCTAAAGATTTTGTTATAGAAAATACAAATGTTGAGCATAGATAGGCTTTTCATTTTAAAGTGGTAATTTTGAATTAGAAAAATAAGAAAGAATATTAATAATTAAAAGATAAAAAAAATGGCTTTAGAAATTACGGATAGCTCGTTTCAGGAAACGGTTTTAAAATCAGACAAACCGGTATTGGTAGACTTTTGGGCAGTATGGTGCGGACCGTGCAGAACTTTAGGACCAATCATCGAAGAAGTTGCAACAGATTTTGAAGGAAAAGCTGTCGTAGGAAAAGTAGATGTAGATAACAACCAGGAAATTTCTATGCAATACGGAATCAGAAATATCCCTACAGTTCTTATTTTCAAGAACGGTGAAGTAGTAGATAAATTGGTTGGTGTAACTCCAAAAGAGGTAATTGCTGAGAAATTAAGCGCACACTTATAAAAAAATCACTTTGATAATGAATGCTTTCCGTTTTGGGAAGCATTTTTTATTTCTAAAAGTTTGCAGGATTACTAAAAATTTGTATTTTTGCAACCACAATAACGGAAGATAATTCTGGAAGTTGTAAAAAGATCCGGTAGTTCAGCTGGTTAGAATGCCGCCCTGTCACGGCGGAGGTCGCGGGTTCGAGTCCCGTCCGGATCGCATAAAAAGCTTTAAAACATTTGTTTTAAAGCTTTTTTATTTTGTGTACTTTAAGGGTGAAAATAGCACTATAAATTAAGAACTAATTCGGCAGCCTTGAGCTAAGATTTATTTTAAATAAACATTAAAAAATTTTAAAAAAAAAAATATATCTTTAAAAAAAATCAAATAACAAAATTAAACTTTATAAGAAGTGGTGATATGGATTTTGATAAGTTAGCTATCTAAAACTACTGTTGTTATTAGTAATAATGTTATTTATTAGGTATTAGTTAATATGAGTAGAATTTCCCTGTTTTTAAATGTCTTTTTTTTACTTTTTATAAATTTTTTTCATTCTCAAAAGCTATACTTTGAAAAAGTAGACTTGGGAAATCCAGAATTTGAAACTAAGTTAATTACACTTAGTAAGAAGCTTATTAAAGTATATACAGAAAAGGATTCTCTTAAATATGCTGATAATTATTTCAGGCTTCAAGTGCTAAATAAGGACTATGATGGTGCAATAAATACACTAAATAAAATAAGATATCCATATGTAAATTCTTATCCGTACTACGCAAAAACGGTTGGATTTCAATTTGAACAATATATTTTAGCAAAACAAATATCCAATTCCGGTAATTTTACGTCAAACTATGAACAGATTTTCACAAAAAATTATCAAAAATTGCCTTTATTGGCAAAGCAACTTATCCCCGAATCGTTTAAATTCAAAGAAGGGTTTAGTAAAAAAGAAGTTCAAAAAATTTTAAAAGACAGTATTGTACAAGATAGCATATCTATAAAAAATGCAGTCTTACTTTGTAAACATTTTAATTATCATACTCTGATTAGTGAAACTTTTTCGACAGCCATTCCTCTTTTAAAAAAATTAGAGAATGAAGAATTTTTTGTAAAAGATAGCGTTGTCGTAAAAACAAAAAAAGGAAATGAGATTACCCTTTTCTATGTGTTTGATAAAAAAATAAAGCGCCCAAAACCCTCTATTTTACATTTTTCAACTTATATAGGTAATAATGATTATTTTATTTCTGCAGCAAAGATAAATGCAGACAGAGGGTATAATATTATATATGCTTTTAGTAGAGGTATTTATTTAAGTAAAGATGAAATTAATCCGTTTGAGTTTGAAGTTGAAGATGTGAATGAAGTAATAGACTGGATTACCAAGCAAACTTGGAGTGATGGAAAAGTTGGCATGATTGGAGGAAGTTATGATGGTTTCAGTCAATGGGCGGCAACAAAAAATCTGCATCCGGCTTTAAAAACTATTATTCCTGCAGCTTCTGTAGGCTTTGGAATCGATTTTCCGATGTTTAATAATTGTTTTAGTCCATATATGTTACGATGGTTAACTCATGTAAAGAAAAAAACAGATTTCGACATTTTTGAGAATGAGAAAAAATGGCTTTCTGTTTATAATACTTATTATAAAACAGGAGTTGCTTTTAATAAACTAGATAGTATATATGGTAAAATAAATCCCGTTTTCCAAAAATGGCTAAAACATCCTTCATTTGACAGTTATTGGCAATCTAAACTCCCATACAAACGAGATTTTACAAAAATTAATATTCCGGTTTTAACACTTACAGGATATTATGATGTTGACCAAAGAGGAGCTATGTATTATTATGATAATCATCTTAAATACAATAAAAATGCAAATCATTATTTTGTGATCGGTCCTTATGGACACAATGAAGCAGTTTCGGGAGCGCCATCGGAAGAATATAAAGGATATAAAATAGACTCTGTGGCAAATATTGATTTAAAAGAAATTTCTCTTCAGTGGTTTGATTATATTTTGAAAGGTCAAAAAAAGCCCGAGTTTTTAAAAGATAAAGTCAATTATCAGGTAATGGGCACGAATCAATGGAAAAGCGCATCATCTATCGATAAGATCAGCAATAAAAAACTGAAACTATATTTAAATAAAACTAAATTACTAAAATCAAAACCCAATCTTAATTTTATTTCTCAAACAATAGATTTCCGTAAAAGAGAAGATACTTTACAAAATTTTGATGATGAAAAAATACTTGATAGTCTCATAAATAAAGCCGACTTAAAAGACAAGATTGTTTTTGAAAGTGATGCTTTTGATACTTCTTTTGAAATTAACGGTAGTATTACAGGTAAACTAAAAGCTGCCATTAACAAAAAGGATATGGATATCACCATTAGTGCGTATGAAAAATTACCTTCAGGGAAATATTTTAAATTATCTCATGAATATTATGCCAGAGCAAGTTATACAAAAGATAATACAAAAAGAAAATTACTAAACCCGGGGAAAATAGAAACAATACCTGTACACAATACTTTTTTCACCAGTAAAAAAATTGAGAAAGGAAGTAAATTGATTTTAATTTTAGGAATTAAAAACAGCCCCGATGGACAAATAAACTATGGTACAGGAAAAGATGTAAGCGAAGAAACAATAGCCGATGCGAAAGAACCTTTGGAAATAAAGTGGTATAATGATAGTTATGTTGAAATTCCAATCTCAGAAAAATAAAAAACACATCAATTTATAACTGGATATTTTCGAGAGAAAACGATATTTCAAAGTGTTTTTTATTCGCTATTATGCCCTGAAATCACATTTATGAAAATAACAAAAAATCTCCCAACAGAAAGTTTTTTTGCATGATATTATCGTTTAGTGATTTTTAAGAACTAAAAAGTTTTTTAATTTCTTCCTGATCTCTTTGATTGCGTTTTCTGATTTTCAATACAAAATAGAAAAACAATCCAAAAATAATAACTCCGGATAACACAGCAGCCCAAATAAGAAAATGATAATGGGTAATCATATCTTTACTTTTTTTCTGAGATTCAAAATTATGAATATCAAGAGCATGATTGATAGAGCTTAATTCGTTTTGCTCTCTTTTGAGACGAGTTTCGAGATATTTTTTGCTATAAACTTGATAAAGATTTTGCTTTCCCATTGCCAGATAATTATCAGCCATTTCTCTATGAATTCCTTCATTAAGGGTAAGATCTCCGATGTTTTTACTGAGTTTTTCTGCCTGTAACAAAAGATCCAAAGCAGCTTGGTTTTGGTGTTTCTCTTTTGGTATTTCAGACATTCCTTTCAGGGCAAAAGCTTCCAGACTATTGGCTTTGATAGAACGGGCAAAGTCGATTGATTTTTGAAAGGCTTTTTGGGCATTCTTGGATTCATTAATCATCATGTAACATGCTCCAATATTATAATAAACAATACTTTGGTTATAGAAGGTTGTTTTTTGATCCGGAACTTTTTTAAAGTTTTTAATAGCAATTAAAAACTCCTGAAGAGCAATTTCAGGGTTTGCTTGGCTTTTATAAATCATACCTCTTAAGGCAAAACTTTTGGCCGTTTCAAAATGTTTTAAAGAAAGATCTTCCGGAAGTTCAGCCAGATATTTGTCTACTTCGTCGAGTGTTTCAATACTTTTGCTCAAAAGATCCATTTGCTGAAACTGCATTGCAGCCGTCATCAAAACGGAAGTTTGTATTTTGGGATCATTGGTTTTTTTTGCCAATTCTCTCGCTTTGTAGATGTATTTTAATGATTCGTCAAAATCTCTTTTAGCAAATCCTGCAGTAGATAGAAGCAGATAGATTCGGATTAATTTCTTGGTATCTTTTTCCTTCTTAAGTAATTTTTCTCCGATTTTAATTACATTGTCCGGATTATTATAAATTTCCTGGTTGGCTTTCTTGATAATGATGCTTAATGAATCATCAGGTGTTTTTTGCCCTGAAACAGAAATGGTACAGAGTAAAAATGACAGCAAAAAAACGTGAATAACTAACTTCATGATCTTTTGTTTTTAATGATTTCCTGAATGTAATGATTAGGTGACATACCAGTAACCGATTTGAATACATTGGTAAATGCTCCGTGTGAAGAAAATCCAGAATATTCTGCGAGATAGCTTACTTTATAGTTGAGAAAAGCCGGATCGTTTTTTAATAAACTGGCAATATGATTGATTCTTAATTCATTGATATAAGCGTTAAAATTTTTCCCTTTATTGCTATTGATTACCTCAGAAAGATATTTTGTATTGATTTCTGTTTGTGCAGATAAAATAGAAATCGACATATTTTTGCTTAAAAAATTGGCAGACAGTTCCCATTCTTGAAGTTTTTGTAAGATTTCGTCTTCTTTTTCTTTTGAAACTTTTGAAGATTCTTTTTCTGTATTTTTCTGTTCTTTCTCTATTTTATCTTTTAACTGTATAGATTTTTCTCTTTCTTTTTGTTTTTCAAAAAAAGCAAGCTGTTTTTTTAAGTCCTTACTTCTTCGTGATTCGTAAAGAAAATAGGCGATAATTCCCAAAACAAAAAATAGAACAATGATGGTGATATTTCTGAATTGTCTTATTTTGTTTTGTTTCTGAATTTCAAAATTCTTTTTATTATAGGTTTCTACTAATTTTACGATGTACTGTATTCCTTCCTTTTTATTGGCGTCCAGTTTTGCTTTCAGATCTGTATACAGATTGTTGTAATGATGGTATTTTTCATCATTATTCAGTGCTAAATAATTTTTTGTAAATAATTCGTAAAAAACGATTTTAATATTATTATAAGGCAGATTTTCGATTTGCAAAAGTCCGGTTTCTAAACTTTTGATAGCAGTGTTGTAATCTTCTTTCTGAAAATAATAACGAGAGAGGTTTTCGTAAGCAAAAGCTGTAATAAAAGGATAATCTCCATTGTCTTTCGCTTCGCTAATAACCTCATCAAGTAGTTTTTTTGCGTCCTCCAATTTATTTTGCCTGAGGAGGTAAGAAGCTCTGAAAATTTTATTTTCCCAGATTAAAATGGTATTTTCTTTATTATTTCCGGTAAGATATTGGTCGCTTGTGGTAAGATCTTGAAGGGCTTCCTGATAATTTCTAGTAATTCCGAAGTTGATCGCCTGAAGCTGATACAATTTTGCAATTGTAGTTTTTACCTTCGTATCACGGCTTTTCAGCAGATCTTGATTTTGTAAAATATTGGAAATTATCTTTTTAGATTGATTATAAAGCCCGAGATTTTGGTATTGATCGGCAAGGCTGTATTCACTGAAGAGATGGATGAAATATGATTGTCTATTTTTTCCGATACCTTCTTCCTCTTCTTTCTGATTGTAAATATTTAAAGACTGTACATAATTTCCCTGCATCGCATAAGCCTGTGAAAGAATATTTCTTAAAACAATTTTATGCTCGATATTTTTATCACTGATTAAAAGACTTTGCGAATAGCTGATGCAATCTTCCGGATTTTGATATAATTTCTGAAAAGATTTGTCTGTTAAAATACTAAAATCTGGACCTTTTTGCCCATGGATAAATAGCGGAAATAGGATGATTAAAAATAATAAGAAGACATTATTTTTTAGAATTTTTTTACAGTTAAAATGATTTTCTGTCTTGTTTTTCACGATAATTTCGATTAACTGTCTCTTAATAATGGTATTTCTTAATGTGTTGGTTTTTAATATTTTGTGATTTTAATTCTTGTAAATTCAATGAATTCTGCAAGCCTGTTTTTTCATATAGGACAAATATAACACTAATATTGTTTAAATCTTTAAGCGGACTGAAAATTTAGATTTACTCTAAAATTTTGATGATCAAAGTAGAAAATGCAGAGGCGAAAAAAAGCTTAATAATTGTACGCTATTAATTACATGTTTAATTTTAAAAATAGAACTACAATGAGAAAACATTATCTCTTTTGGATGATCTTACTTCTTCCTTTTTTTAAGCTGGATGCACAGACTTACTGTACACCAACTACAGGAACATCCACCACATATTATTTAAAAAATGCAATATTTTCGGATCAGGGAGCTTTGTATTACGACGCAACTTCGCATCAGGCATATGTAAACAATTCTGCGACTCAGACAGTAACCTCTTATCCGGGAGGAACTGTAAAAGTACATATGGAATTCGGTGGAGGTGGAACCAAAGCCCTTGTTTGGGTAGACTGGAATAACAACGGAGATTTTAATGATTTTTATGAAAATCCGATAGGAATATCTGGCTATTCAATTGTTGATGACCAGTTCTTTATTCCGCCGGCTCAAGCACCGGGAATTTACAGAATAAGAGTACAGACCGGGACAACTCTTTCTGCAACATCAAATCCTTGTGGTCCTAATACCAACGGTAATTTTGTAGACTTTAGTTTAAAGATCGACCCTACACCTACTTGTTTCGTTCCTACAACATTAGTTTCTTCAAATTTAACTAATGGTACTGCTACTATTTCTTGGGATGCGCCGACAACGGCTCCAGGTAATGGTTACGAATATTATTATGCTTCGTCAAATGTGCTACCGGACGCTTCAACACCTGCTTCTGGAACCAGTACAACGACTTCTGCATCTATTAGCGGATTAACATCATTTACTACCTATTATTACTATGTAAGATCGGTTTGCAGCGCTTCAGATAAAAGTGCATGGTCTTTACGAGGGACATTTAAAACAAAATGCGACCCTAAAGTTTCTATGTTTGAAGATTTTGAAACGGCTGCAACTGGAATAAATAATGCAGATTGTTGGGACAGAATCATCATGGGTAATGGTTCTCAAAGTATCTCTGCAGGAAATGGCGTAAATAGTTCAAAAGCAATGTTCCAAAGTGCTAACGGAGTAGCCAACACAGTGATTGCAGTGCTTCCAGCTTTTAGCAATGTTAATGCAGGAACACATTGGTTGAGATTCAAAGCAAAAGTAAGCAGCACTGCAGGAGTACTGGATATTGGATATGTTACTAATGATACCAATGCAGCTTCGTTTGTGAACATTCAATCAATAAATGTAAGCAATACCGCATTTGATGGATATGAATATACGGTAATAATACCTAATACGGTACCAGCTAATGCGAGATTGGCAATAAAGCATGGTGGAGTACCTGCTGTAAATATCTATTGGGATAATGTATATTGGGAGCCAAAAGCAACTTGCTTTGCGCCAACTAATGTTATCTTGTCTAATGCAACCAGTGCGACAGTAGATGTTGCATGGACGGCCTCTATACCTGCACCTGCAATGGGTTATGATATTTATTACAGCACAAGTAATACACCTCCTACAGGAACAACAGTACCTAATTTAACAGGAATAACTGCAAATTCTCATACAATACAAGGGCTTAATTCTGCGACGACATATTATATTTGGGTAAGGTCAAGATGCAGTGCAACAAATCAAAGTTTGTGGTCGAATATTAGCTCTGCACTAACACTTTGTGCACCAAAAACAAATCTTTTTGAAAATTTTGATACTTATAATACTGGATTGATAACGAATGCTACATGTTGGGGTAGGTTGGTTACAGGAATAGCGAGTGTAAATATTAATGGAACAGGCGCATATTCTGGAACTAAACATATTATGCAAAGACCACTTAATGCTTCAGCTATGGCGATTCTTCCTGAATTGAGCAATATTAGCGCAGGAACTCATTCTTTGACGTTTAGAGCATATTGCAGTGCAAATACAGGAGTGATGAAGGTAGGGTATGTAACGAATCCAACAGATATTGCATCATTTGTATTAATTCAGAGTTTAAATATTACAAACACTTCTTATGCAACAGCAAGTGAATATAGTGTAGAGGTACCTAATACTGTACCTGCTACAGCTAGGTTAGCCATATATACTGATAGTGGAAACCTATCTTATTATTATGATGATATTTCTTGGGCACCTACAGCTTCGCTGGGAGTGAGTGAAATTTCAACTAAACAAGATGTTGTTATTTATCCGAATCCATTTACTGATATCATTACTATTTCTGGGGATGTAGAATTGCAGTCGGTTGTGGTATATGATCTTTCAGGAAAAATGATTAAACAATTGAAAGGATCTGAAAAAACAATTTCATTACACGGTCTTACATCAGGTGTGTATATGGTAAAATTGAATATGAAGAATGGAAATTCTAAAACAATAAAAGCAGTTAAAAAGTAAATATGTTGCCTCTGTCATAAATAGCGGCGAGTAGTAGCGCCGCTTTTATGGCAGTTTTTATCAGATACCAAGCCAACAATTTCTTTTTTTACTCCAAATAAATTTTAAGAAAACAAAATTTCACACTCTAAATATTTAATTAAATGAAAAAATATTACTTGTTTTGGATGGTTTTTCTTCTTCCGTTTTTATCGGTGAAAGCACAGACATATTGTGTACCAAATGCTGGAACATCAACCACCTATTATTTAAAAAATGCTCATTTTTCAGATCAGGGAGCTTTGTATTACAATGCAACAGCATACCAAGCTTATGTAGACAATTCTGCTGGTGAGATGGTAACTTCTTACCCAGGAGGTACTGTAAATGTACATTTGGATTTTGCTGGAAGCGGAACAAAAGCTCTTGTATGGGTAGACTGGAATGCGAATGGAGATTTTAATGATTTCTATGAAAATCCAATAGGGGTATCGGGTTATTCAATGGTTGATGATCAATTTTTTGTTCCAATAGCTCAAGCACCTGGAATTTACAGAATAAGAGTACAGACAGGAACAAATCTTAATACCTCGCCAAATCCTTGTGGTCCTAATACCAGTAATAATGGCAACTTTGTAGACTTTAGTTTAAAAATTGAACCTGCTGCACCGACCTGCTTTGTTCCTTCAGCTTTAGCTTCTGGTAATATTACAACAAATACGGCTACTTTATCTTGGACTTCTCCTTCTGTTACGCCAGGAAATGGATATGAATATTATTATTCATCTTCTGCAACGCCTCCAACTGCTTCAACATCAGCATTAGGAACCAGTGCAACGACTTCTGCACCAATCGGTGGATTAACATCGTTTACTACTTACTATTACTATATAAGATCGGTTTGCAGTACTTCAGATAAAAGCGCGTGGTCTTTAAGAGGTACATTTAAAACAAAGTGTGACCCTGTAGCCTCTATGTTTGAAAATTTTGAAGCTCCGGCAAACGGATCGACCAATGTAGACTGTTGGGATAGAATTGTTTTAGGAAACGGTACCCAAAATATTTCCGGTACAGTTGGGGTGAACAACTCTAAAGGAATGTATCAATATGCTAATGGCGCAGCCAATACAGTGATTGCGGTTCTTCCGGCTTTCGGTAATGTGAATGCAGGAACACATTGGCTTAGATTTAAAGCCAAAGTAAGTACCGGAACAGGAATATTAGATGTGGGTTATGTAACCAATGATACAGATGCATCTACTTTTGTAAATATTCAGTCTGTAAGTATGAATAATACTACGATGGATGGATACGAGTATTCTGTAATTGTACCAAATACGGTTCCTGCAAATGCAAGATTGGCAATAAGACATGGCGGTGTACCTAATACGTTAATCTATTGGGATAATGTATATTGGGAGTCAAAACCTACTTGCTTTGTACCCACTAATATTGTTTTATCTAATACAACCAGTGCGAGTGTAGATATTGGCTGGACAGCTCCCACGCCTGCTTCAGCAATGGGATATGACATTTATTACAGCACAAACAGCACACCTCCAACTGCGACAACAGTACCGAATATAACAGGAGCAACTGCAAATCCTTATACATTACCGGGACTCAATGCTGCAACGACTTATTATATTTGGGTAAGATCGAGATGTACTGCTACAGATCAAAGTACTTGGTCAAATATCAGTTCTGTACTGACGCTGTGTGCGCCACAAACTTCTTTTTTTGAAAATTTCGAAGCGTATAATAATGGATTAATTACCAATGTGCCTTGTTGGGGAAGATTGGTTACAGGAAGCGGGATTGTAAATCTTAATGCATATGGAAATGGTTATTCTGGTACTAAACAGATTTTCCAGAGACCAGTTACAGGATCATCAATGGCTATTTTACCAGAGCTAAGTAATATTAATGCAGGTACTCATTCATTAAAATTCAGAGCTTATTGTAGTGCGAATACCGGTAAAATGAAAATTGGTTATGTGACAGATCCGGCAGACATCAATTCTTTTGTACAGATTCAGAGTCTTGATATCACCAATACATCTTATACTGGAGCTAGCGAATATAGTGTGGCTGTACCGAGTACAGTTCCTGCGAATGCAAAGCTTGCCATATTCACCACATTCAGTGAAGGTGGTAACGTAATCTATTATTATGATGATGTGTCTTGGGAACCTACTGTCGCTTTAGGAGTACATGAATTGATAACGAAAGACAATCTTTCTGTTTATCCTAATCCTTTTACAGACCAAATTACTATTTCTGGAAACCTTCCATTACAGTCTGTAACAGTCTATGATGCTTCCGGTAAAATAGTAAAAGAGATAAAAGGAAATACAAGAACAATTTCATTACAGCAAATCCCCTCCGGAATATATATGATGAAACTCATCATGAAAAATGGGAGTTCAAAAACGATAAAAACAGTTAAAAATTAGAATTAGACCTCTGCTATTTTAAAGCGGTGATCTTTTTCACCGCTTTTGGAGCAGATTTTCAACACCTCAAAAACAAGAATTAAATATGACCGAAAACTCTATCAACTTTTTTTATAAAAACAAAAATATTCAATGATCTTTCCCAATATTTTTCATCATAAAAAACAATGGAATGCTTTACCAAAAAAGTTTTTGTTTAGTTTTTTATTGATTTTGCTTGCCAGCAATCTGCTTTTTTCGCAAAGAGATACCGAACATTGGTTTGCCCCTATGATGTCTAGTCTTAATCGTAATAATGATAGACAGGCTTTATTTTTATCCACAGATTCTGCTACTCCTTTTGTTGTTACGATTTACAATAATAATATTGCAATAGGAACGGTAACCATCAGTAAGGGAAACCCGCAGTCATTTGACATTTCTATGGATATGATGATTGCAGATACTCAGACTGAGCTATTCAAAGCTACAACCAAAGGTTTGTACGTAAAAGGAGAGAAACCTTTTTTCTGCACTTTCAGATTTTCTGTAAAAGCACATGCTGAAATTCTGACCTCAAAAGGAAAGGCAGGGATCGGTACAAAATTCTATTCAGCTTATGCGCCTATTACAGTATCATCAACAGCCTATAATTTTACCAGCGGTATTTTGGCTACGGAAGATAATACAACGGTAACGGTTTCAGGTTATAATCCTGCCGTTCAGTTTTCTAATGGAAACACAGGAGCAACCCATCCTACAATGACTTTTACTTTAAATAAAGGGCAGTCTTACATCATAGAAGGAATAGGGAATATTCCGGGAAATCAAACAGGATTTATCGGAGCTAAAATAGTAGCCAATAAACCAATAACGGTTACCAATGGAAATTTCAATGGTCAAATTGTTGGGTCAAGTAATGGAGGTGATATTTTAATGGATCAGTCTATTCCTACAGAACGATTGGGAGATGAGTATATATTGATGAAAGGAATGGCACTTTTAGCAGAAAATACAGAAGGTGCTATCGTTGTGGCAACAGAAAATAATACTCAAGTGTATCTTAATGATGAAACGACTCCTATTGCTACATTAAATGAAGGGCAATTTTACAGAATAAATTCTACAGGATATATCAGCCAGAATTTCAGCGGACATTATAACATGCGGATAAAAAGCACCAAAAAAATCTATGTCTATCAGCTGATGGCAGGAACTACTTCAAAGAGTGATATTACACCTGGAGCAAACTACATTCCGCCAATTAACTGTTTTCTTCCCAAGAAAATAGATGAAATAGGGATGATCGATGTGATGCCTCATTATACCACTTTCAACCCTACTGTTAAACTGAATATTATTACTGAAGCAGGAGCAACAGTATCTGTGAATGGAACAGTATTATCAGGAACACAAGGGCCGTATCCTGTCACCGGTAATCCAAACTGGCAAACTTATTCTGTAAATAATGTAACAGGAAATATCACAGTAAAATCTACAAAAGCTGTTACTGCAGGTATTGCAGCAGGTGATGATGCAGTTGGTTATGGGGGGTATTTTGCAGGCTTTTCTTCAATTCCTGTTATTGCTAAAACTAATGGGAATTGTATTCCGGGAATGATCTTGGAAGTGGATGACAGCTACGCAACCTATCAATGGAATTTCAACGGAAACCCAATTCCGGGAGCAACAACCAATACATACAGCCCGACTCAGGCAGGAAATTATACGGTTACCGTATCTGTAGGAGGAACTTGTCCCCCTGCAACAACACCTGTTTTTGAAGTGGTAATGCCTCCACAAATCCCGAGTTTACTTACTGATAAAGTAATCTGCATTGATGAAAGAACAACGTTGGATGCCGGTTCTGGTTTCGACTCTTATGAATGGAGCACTGGAGCAACTACACAATCTATATCTAATGTAGAAGTAGGAAATTATTGGGTTATTTTAGGATATAACGGTTGTTTCAGCAAAAAGGAAGTTTCTGTAAAACCGGCGCCTGATCCTGTGATTAAAAGTATTACTTCTGAGTACAATCAAACTGTATTGGTAGTAGAAGGAGGAAAACCACCTTATAGGTATTCCACCAATAATACTAATTGGCAAAGTTCTAATGTGTTTACTAATCTTCCGAACGGACAGAATACGTTTTATGTAAAAGATGCTTACAACTGTGAACCGATACAGGTAGAAATAACACTTATCAATATTATTAATGCGATTACTCCAAACGGAGATAACATTAACGATGTGATTTCCTACGCAAATCTTGCTTATAAAAAAGATATGTCTTTTTCAGTGTATGACAGGTATGGAAATCAGGCTTTTAAAGGAACGGCTTTTAATAATTATACATGGGACGGAAAATTCAGCAATAAGAAAATGCTTACAGGAGCTTATTGGTATGAAATATCCTGGAAAGAACCCAAGCAGCAAAATGCTCTTGTAAAATATACAGGCTGGATCTTGGTGAAAAACAAAAATTGATCATTAAAAAATAATGTTAACTGCAAAAAAATTATGAAAAAGACGATATTATTTTTTATACTTCTCTTTTTTTCCTTTTCTGTAAGGGCACAAAGGGATACCGAACATTGGTTTGCACCAATGATGCAAGGTTATTTTACCGATACCAACAAACAGGCCTTGTTTTTATCAACAGATTCTACAGTTCCTTTTCCTGTAAGTATCTACAATAACAATATACTCTTAGGAACTGTTACAATTAGTAAAGGTAGTCCTGTTTCGTACGATATTCCTAAAGATATGATGATGACAAATCTTCAATCGGGGGCATTTGCTATAACCAACAGAGGACTATATGCAAAAGGAGAAAAACCATTTTTCTGTACATTCCGATTTTCAGTAGATAAGCATGGAGAAATTCTTACCTCTAAAGGTAAAGCGGGAATTGGTACAAAATTTTATGTGGCATATGCACCATTATCAGTTACAAGCTCTAGTTTTAACTTTACCAGTGGTATTTTAGCAACCGAAGACAATACAACCGTAACAATATCTGGCTACAATTCTTCCGTTCAGTTTTCTAATGGAACTACCGGAGCAAGCAATCCTGTGATGACTTTTACCTTAAATAAAGGAGAATCTTATGTTATCGAAGGCGATGGAGGTATTGCAGGTAATTTAACCGGCTTTATCGGAGCTAAGATTATTGCTAATAAACCGATTTCCGTAACCAATGGTAATTTTACAGGTCAACATACATTAATTGGAAATGGAGCAGGTGGACTTGATATTTATATGGATCAATCTATCCCTATAGAGCGATTGGGTGATGAATACATTTTAATGAAAGGAATGGCACCGCTTTCTTATGAGTTGGAAGGTGCTGTTGTTGTCGCTACAGAAAACGGTACCCAAGTCTATGTGAATGATGAAACTACTCCAATCGCTACCTTGAATGAAGGACAGTTTTATCGGATCGGATCTACGTCTTTTATCAGTCAGAATTTCAGCGGGCATTACAATATGCGAATCAAGAGCACCAAGAAAATTTATGTTTATCAGCTGATGTCTGGAGGTGGAGCAGGAACATATTACAACACTGGAGGAGCCAATTATATTCCGCCTGTTAACTGTTTTCTTCCTAAAAAAATTGATGAAATAGGTCTTATTAATAAGTTACCTTATTTTACGGCTATTGATCCTAAAGTCAGACTCAATATCATTACCGAAACAGGTGCAACAGTATCTGTAAATGGAACGGTATTGTCAGGAATTCAGGGACCATATCCGGTTACAGGAAACCCAAATTGGCAAACTTACTCTGTAGAAAATGTCACGGGTAACATTACGGTACAATCTACAAAAGCAGTAACTGCAGGTATTGCAGCCGGTCATGAAGCTGTTGGTTACGGTGGTTATTTTGCAGGCTTTTCTTCCATTCCTGTTATTGCTAAAACTAATGGAAATTGTATTCCGGGAATGATTCTGGAAGTGGATGACAGCTATGCAACCTATCAGTGGAATTTTAATGGAAACCCAATTCCGGGAGCGACAACCAATACATACAGCCCGACTCAGGCAGGAAATTATACAGTTACCGTATCGGTGGGAGGAACTTGTCCTCCTGTAACAACTCCTGTTTTTGAAGTGGTAATGCTTACAAAAATTCCTACTCTCCTTACTGATAAAGTGATCTGTATTGATGAAAGAACAATGCTGGACGCTGGTCCTGGTTTTGAATCTTATGAATGGAGCACCGGAGAAACTACACAAACTCTTTCTAATGTAGGAGTCGGAAAATATTCGGTTACATTAAAATATAATGGTTGTTTCAACACTTATGATGTTGAGGTAAAAGCAGCACCGAAACCTGTTATTAAAAACATTGACCTTCAAAATAACACAGCAACCGTTACCGCAATTGGTGGAAAGTCACCTTATTCGTATTCAGTCAATGGGATTAATTGGCAAAGTTCTAATGTATTTACTCATCTTCCGAACGGGCAGAATACGTTTTATGTAAAAGATGCCTATAACTGTGAACCTGTAAAGGTAGAGCTTACACTTATTAATATTATTAATGCAATTACTCCAAACGGAGATAATATCAATGATGTGATCTCCTATGCAGATCTTGCTTATAAAAAAGATCTATCATTCTCAGTGTACGACAGATACGGAAATCAGGTTTTCAAAGGAACTGCTTTTAATAATTATACATGGGATGGAAAATTCAGCAATAAGAAAATGCTTACAGGAAGCTATTGGTATGAAATCTCTTGGAAGGAGCCCAAACAGCAAAATGCTATTGTAAAATATACAGGCTGGATTTTGGTGAAAAACACGAATTAATATTCGAAATAACAAAACTTTTAATAATCGCTATATCTGTACAGTAATAAGTTTTTTTGAAACCGCTGTAGATAGGCATAATTTACCTTATAATTTATGAAAAGAATACTATTACTACTAATATTGTCTTTTTTCTCTACTTCTATATGGGCACAAAGAGATACCGATCATTGGTTTGCTCCGATGGCAGGAAGTTTGGCTAACGGAAGCCCTAAACAGGCTTTATTTTTATCTACAGATAGCACGGTCCCATTTCCTGTTACGATTTACAACAATAATATTGTGATAGGAACAGTAACCATCAGTAAAGGAAGCCCACAAACATTTGATGTCCCACTAAATTTGATGTTGGGTCAAAATCCCGCTGATGCAATGAGCATAAAAACCAGAGGGCTTTATCTTCATGGTGATCTTCCATTTTTCGCAACCTACAGGTTTTCGGAAGTTAATCATGGTGAAATTTTAACATCGAAAGGAAAAGCTGGCATCGGTACAAAGTTTCATGCGGTTTATGCTCCGCTGATGAACAATAGCAATACTTTAAATTTTACATGTGGAATTTTAGCGACCGAAGATAATACACAGGTTAAGGTTTCTGGGTATGCCATGACAACATGGTTTTACAATAACTTTAACGGGCTTACGCATCCTACAATTACCATTACTTTAAATAAAGGCCAATCTTATATTTTTGCAGGATACGCTACAAAACCAGGAAATAAAGATGGTTTTATTGGAGCTAAAATAGAATCTACAAAACCGGTATCTGTCACCAACGGAAATTTTCGTGGGCAATTTGGGTTAACACCTCCTTATAATGGAGAAGATATCATCATGGATCAGTCTGTACCAGTAGAACGATTAGGAAATGAATTCGTTCTTATTAAAGGAATGGGAAACCTGCTTCCAGAAATTGAAGGGGCTATTATCGTAGCAACTGAAAACAATACAGAGATTAGATTAAACAATAATCCTGCTCCTGTAGCAACATTGAATGAAGGTCAATATTACCGCGTTACTGCGATGAATTATCTAGTAAATGGTCCGGGTCATCTTAATATGTATATCAAATCAAGCAAAAATGTTTATGTATATCAGCTTTTGTCGGGTACTCAGGATAATGATGCTACAGAAGGGTTTAATTATATGCCTCCTTTAAATTGTTTTTTGCCTAAAACGATTGACGAAATAGGGAAAATTGGAGAAATGCCTTATTCTACGGCTTTCAATCCACCTCTTTTTGTAAAATTGAATATTCTTACTCAAACCGGAGCTACAGTATTGGTAAATAATCTACCTACAACCGCAGCTCAAGGTCCTTTTCCGGTAACAGGAACTCCCGATTGGGTATCTTATTCTATTCCTAATATTTCTGGGGATGTTACAGTAACTTCTACAAAGGCAGTTACTGCAGGAATCGCTGGAGGTAGTGGAAATTTAGGTTACGGAGGCTATTTTGCAGGATTTAATTCCATTCCTGTGATCAGAAAAACGACAGGAGACTGTGTTCCTGGAATGGTTTTGGAAGTACAAGCCGGTTTTGCTCACTATCAATGGAATCTTAACGGAAATCCGATTCCAGGTGCTAATTTAAATACATATACTCCAACACAGGGAGGAAGCTATACTGTATCAATTACTGAAGGTACTTGTGTACCGCTTACAACATATCCTTACAAAGTATATTCATGTTTGGCAAATACGGTAACACCATTAAATATTTGTGCAACAGGTGTACCTATTGCAATTACGCCTGCTTTTACAAACTCTGCACAAATTCCGGTTCCTGGTACCGTTCAAATTATTACGCCACCGGCGAATGGAACTTTAACAGTAAACCCAGCAACGGGTATTTTAACCTATACAGCCAATGCAGGCACAACAACTGATACTTTCACCTACAAATTTTGTGGAAATGATCCGAATTTTACAGACTGTGAACAGGTAAAAGTAAACATCACAGTAGTTCCTTTGGTGTTGACTGACACTACAATAAGTGCATGTGGAGTTAACGGAATTGGTCTTTTTGATTTAACTGCCGCCAATGTGGGTGCGCCTCTTACTGCGATAAAAAAATATTATCCAACTTTGGCAGATCTTAATGCAAATATCAACGAGATTATTCCTTCGAATGCATATCCATCGGCAGTTCCTGCTACAGTTTTTGTAAAAGTAACTACCGCAGATGGGTGTACCGAGAATGCAAAAATTACACTTCAGTTTTTCCCTAGAGTAGTGGTAATGGATGCTGTTTTAAATGGATGTTTCAACGAAAATAATCCAAATACGGCAACTTTTGATTTAACTGCGGCTAACGTTACAACGACCATCCCGTCAACAAGAACATATTTTCCAACATTGCTTGATGCCACCAACGGAACCAATGAAATTATTCCGGCAACAGCATACGTTTCGCCTAATGGTTTTGTATATGTGAAGATTACTTCTATAAATGGATGTTTTGAATTTGCCAAGATCACACTAAACGTAATTCCTCCAAAACCTTCAAGTGTTTTAATAGATAAAATGATTTGTCCGGACGCTTTTACTACGTTAGATGCAGGACCAGGTTATAATTCTTATTTGTGGAGTACAGGTGCAACAACTCAGGCTATACAAAATGTTCCTGTGGGAGATTATTGGGTTATCTTAGAATTTAATGGCTGTAAAACCAAGCAGTTTGTAAAAGTACATGCTTTTCCGCTTCCAAAAATTAAAAAAATAAATGTTAGCAATAACACTGCAACAGTAATTGCAGAAGGTGGAACGGCTCCTTACAAATACTCTAACGATGGGTTTTTCTGGCAAGATTCTAATGTATTTACAAACCTTCCTCGAGGTAAAAATATATTTTACGTAAAAGATATTAATGATTGTGCTCCGGTTCAGGCTCAGATTACAGTCCCTAATCTTGTGAATGCAATTACGCCCAACGGAGACGGGAGAAACGACACTTTAGATTATTCGGCATTGGCTTACCTTAAAGATTTAAAAATCTCAATCTTCAACAGATATGGTCATATGATTTATTCTTCTGATGTAGATAAAACGCATAAATGGGACGGGAAAATTGGTGGAATGCCAATAAGCACCGGAACATATTGGTACGAAATAAAATTGACAGAGCCAGAAACTCAGGTGTCTGTAATGTATGCCGACTGGATTTTGGTGAAAAACAGAGAATAATACAGTAGTAGTATTAGGGATTGATGAAGAGGGAATAATTTGTTTTGAGGCTGTCTTCTGGGAAAAGACAGCCTCTTTTTTTTTACATTATCAAAGTCTTAATTAAAGCAGTGAAATTTATTTTACTGCTTTTTTTGTATTATTACTATCTTATTTTAAAATAAATATTAAAATTAATAATTATGTGTAGCTAATTAATATTTAAAATAATAATTTCGCCCATTATTTACACAAACTGAAAAAATAAAATGCATCATTCTATATTATTGGTCTTAGGACTTTTGTTTTCTGTGTTTATGCTGGTGATGTTGGCTCAGCGTATCAAAGTGGCTTATCCTATTTTTCTTGTTATTGCAGGTTTGGGAATCAGTTTTATTCCGGGAATTCCACATGTTGGTTTAGATCCGGAAATCATATTTCTGATATTTTTACCACCATTATTATATGAAGCGGCTTGGTACACTTCATGGACAGATTTTTGGAAATGGAAACGCCCAATCGCTTTGCTGGCTTTTGGTTTGGTGTTTTTTACCTCAACAATCGTTGCTTACTTTACCTCTTCTTTCATTCCTGGGTTTACGCTTGCTTTAGGATTTCTTTTAGGTGGAATTATTTCTCCGCCCGATGCGGTTGCAGCAGCTACGGTTTTAAAAGGAATGGGAGTTCCAAAAAGATTGATGACAATTTTGGAAGGCGAAAGTTTGGTAAATGATGCCTCTTCGCTAATTGTATTTAAATTCGCGTTACTTGCCGTTATTACCGGGACTTTTTCAATGCAGGAAGCAACCGGACAGTTTTTCCTCGTTGCAGGAATGGGAATTGTAGTCGGTCTTGTCGGAGCCCATATTATGTATGTCATTCACCGTTTTTTACCGACAACTCCGGCAATTGATGCGGCTTTAACGGTAATGACGCCTTATATTTTATTTCTCGCGGCAGAGCAGTTTCACTTTTCAGGAGTAATGGCAGTGGTTACGGGCGGATTATTTATTTCGTGGCGTTCTCATGAGATTTTTAAAACAGGAAGCACAAGATTAAATATGCTTGGAGTTTGGACGACGCTAATTTTCGTAATGAATGCTGTTGTTTTCGTATTGATTGGATTAGAACTTCCTCAGATTGTTGAATCTCTGGGAAATTATTCAGTTTGGCAGGGCGTGAAATATGGAGCAATTGTAAGTTTAATCATTATTTTACTAAGATTTTTATGGGTTTTTCCTATTGCCCATATTCCGAGATGGTTGAGCGCAAAAGCCAGACAAGACCCTTCTCCGGGTTGGAAAGGTCCTGTTGTAATCAGTTGGGCGGGGATGAGAGGAGTTGTTTCATTGGCGACTGCGCTTTCAATTCCGTTTTATCTGGATGATAAAGGAACACTTTTTCCACAGCGTGATCTTATTATTTTTATCACCTTCGTTGTGATATTTATTACTTTGGTTTTTCAGGGCTTGACTTTACCTTTTATTATTAAATTAATTAAACTTAAAGAAATAGATAATATCGCTCCTGAAGAAGAGCAAAAAACAGGAATTCAGCTTATTTTAGACAATACTGCGCTTCAGATAGTCAATAAGAAATATGAAGGTGAGTTAAATGACAATGAACTGGTTGCTTTTTATAAATCTAATTTAGAATCTGATATTCAGGTTGCCAATAAACGATTGGAATCTTTAGAATGTGACGAAACCGAACATCGGGAAATCAAAAAATATCATCATCTGCTTTTAGAAATTTATGCTATTCAAAGGAAAGAATTATTCAGAATGAGGAAAGAAAAACTTTTTTCAGATGAAGAAATCCGTAAAGCCGAGCTTCAGCTCGATTTGAATGAACTGAAAATTACAGGAGGAGGTCATTAACTTATTTAAAGAAAAAACATGAATACAAATTCTCATTACAAGCTTCAGCACTTCATTCCCTGGACGCGTGCTAAAATTTACAAAATGCTCGTGTTGAGTATCATTCCCACGCTTCTTTTTTATTTTTTAGAATTAAACTGGTTGGCAATTCCTTGGGTTCCGATTGCATTGTTGGGAACGGCAACCGCTTTCATTTCGGGATTTAAAAATACACAGACTTACAACAGAACCTGGGAAGCGAGACAGATTTATGGAGCAATCATCAATAGCAGTCGTGCATTCGGAATTATGGTGAAAGATTTTGTAAGAAATGAGGATAAACTGAAAGAAACTGAACTTCATACCGAAATTATTTATCGCCATTTTGCATGGCTTACTGCCATGAGATTTCAGTTGAGAGAAACCAAAAGCTGGGAAAATGTAAAAGTAAGAAGTTACTACAAAGAATATCTGAAATATTACAAAGTTCCGGAGTGGGAGAGTGATTTGTCGGAAGAGCTTAAACCTTTTCTTTCTGAAAAAGAGCTAGGTTATATTTTATCGACCAAAAACAGAGCGACACAAATTCTCGCCATTCAGTCAGAACATTTGAGAAAGCTTAATGAGGAGGGCTTAATATCAGATTACAATTATGTGGCTTTAGAAAATCAGCTGAAAGACCTTTATGACCAACAGGGAAAATGTGAGCGGATTAAAAACTTCCCGTACCCGAGACAGTTTACAAGCATCAATTTATATTTTACCAATATGTTATGTTTCTTGCTGCCATTTGGTTTTTTAGGAGAATTTTCTAAAATGATCGAGAAATTTGGTGAGCATATTATTTGGCTTACTATTCCTTTCACTGTTTTGGTGGGGTGGGTGTTCCTTGTTTTGGAGCAAATCGGTGAAAGTACCGAAAATCCTTTTGAAGGAAATCCCAACGATGTTCCGATCACTCAGATTTCAAGAAATATTGAGATTGATCTTCGGGAAATGCTTGGTGAAACGGATCTTCCACCTGCATTACAACCTGTCAATAACATTTTAATGTAATATTTTGTCTAAACTTTAAGTCTGTAATTAATCAGATAAAATGATTTCTTAAAAATAATACGATTGATACTCTGTAATTTATCTCTAATTCTAATAAAATTAATAATTATAGTTTGCAGATAATGAAAAAAGCTATATATTTGCAACCACAATAACGGAAGATAATTCTTCCAGGCATTGCAAAAGATCCGGTAGTTCAGCTGGTTAGAATGCCGCCCTGTCACGGCGGAGGTCGCGGGTTCGAGTCCCGTCCGGATCGCATAAGTTTTACAATTTTAACTTTAAAAAAATTGATCCGGTAGTTCAGCTGGTTAGAATGCCGCCCTGTCACGGCGGAGGTCGCGGGTTCGAGTCCCGTCCGGATCGCATAAAAGCTTTAAAACATTTTGTTTTGAAGCTTTTTTTTGTTTTATACCTGTTTTAAAAGGTAAAAGCTGTAAACAGAAAGTAACCTACTCAATGATTTGTTGAAAATATATCGCTTTTTTATTTTCGAATATTTGCCAAGAATTATTTTAATTATAATAAGTCTTTATCGTATAAATTTTAATTGAAAGAGGGTTCTTTAAAGCTGAAAATCAGATCTTTTTAGTATATTCATTATATGAAAAAACTGCTTTTCTTTTGGAGTGAGTTGAAATCGACCTTTTGGTTTGTTCCCGTAATTATTATTGTTGGGGCAATATTTTTTGCGATACTTATTTTAAGCGTTGATGGTAATCTGGCTTTGCAGAATGAAGGAATCAGGAGATTCTTTTTTATAGGAAGTTCGGCTTCGGCAAGGAGTGTGCTTTCTACAATATCAGGAGCTATGATAGGGGTTGCAGGTACTGTTTTTTCTGTTACTTTGGTTGCTTTAACGCTTGCTTCTTCGCAATTCGGTCCTCGATTGATAAGGAATTTCATGTATGTACGTTTAAATCAGGTGGTTTTAGGAACGTATATTTCAACCTATATTTATTGCCTTATTGTTTTAAATACAATAAAAGATACTGAAGATTACAAGTTTATTCCTTCCTTATCTATTCTGTTCGCAATTCTTTTTGCGGTAATGAATATTGTGCTGCTTATTATATTTATCCACCGTATTGCGATAAGTATTCAGGCAGATCATGTTATTTCTGAAATTTCTGCTTCCATAGGCAAAGAGGTGAAAAAATTATTTCCAGAAACGCTTGATGATGAGCCGGAAGAGGTTATTCTTCCTGATGCAGAAAAAGAAATAGCGATTTACGGAAAACAAATCTCGATTCCGGCAACTCAATATGGTTACATGCAATATATTGACATCGATACTTTATTAAAATTGGCAACAGAAAGTAAAGGTTTGATAAAACTCAATTACAGACCGGGAAATTATATTGTAAAGGGAATTGATTTAGGAACTTTATATTATCATGATATTGAGGATGATGTTTTAGAAAAAATACAGAAGCAGTTTATATTGGGTAGCTCCAGAACATCACGACAGGATATTGAACTGTCTATTCATCAGATGGTAGAAATTGCGATAAGAGCTCTGTCTCCGGGAGTAAATGATCCTTACACCGCTATTTCCTGCATAGATAATCTCACTGCCACATTGTGTTATCTGTCGACAAAAAAATTTCCGCCAAGCTATCGGTTTGATGAGAAAGAAAATCTGCGTGTAATTACCAATGCTTATGATTTCGAGCTTGTTACCGATGTTGCTTTCAATCAAATCAGGCTGTATTCTTTCGGAAATACTGCCGTTGTTATTAAATTAATGGATGCTTTGGTTCTTATTCATAAAATGGTAAAAAAACCAAAATATAAAGATGCTGCAAAGAAACATGCCAGAAAAGTATTGAATGTTGGTACAGAATGCATAACCGATGAAGAAGATTTGAAGACTTTAAATATAAAAGCAAAAGAAATTCTGGGATAATCATTCTCCAAAAACCTTATCACAATCTGAATTCTGTTTACTAATTATTAATGGAATCCTTCTGATCATACAAAGACATTGCTTTTAATCATTCATTTTTAATTTTTCATTAATTCTGTGTTTTTTCGGTGTGCTAAAGGCATATATTAAAATCAGTATAAATACGTAACTATATATGTTTTACAATTTTTAATTTTGACAATAGTTATTTAACATAATAATATAAAGATAAAAGCTATTTAAAATTTCATTTAAAACAATTTTAAATTTTATTATTTTAAACATTTATGATTTATTATGTTATTATAATGAAAATAAAAGTATATTTGTTATTAATTATTGATTGATATTTTACTTTAGTTGATAATTGAAAAAAAAACTAAAACCAACCGAAACCTAAATTAACATGAAACAATTCTTACAAAAAATCCCCCTTTCGATTCGTTGATCATTAATTTCTAAAATTTAGAAACAACGTAGCCACACGCTTTAATTTATTCATATAAAATATATGATAAATTGATGTTTTATACCATATATCCCCGATGAATTTTCGATCGGGTGTTATACCTCTATGAGTTTAATTTGATAATCTCAAGAATCTAATCTATTTACTAAAAGATAAAATTTTATCTGTTTCACTTTAAAAAACAAATAACTATGGAAGGAACAATAGGAGAAATCCGCCTTTTTGCCGCAAACTTTGCACCTAGAGATTGGTCGTATTGTAATGGTGCATTAATCGCAATCAGAGCAAACACCGCTTTATTCTCTATTTTGGGAACCACATATGGAGGAGATGGAAAAGTCACTTTCGGCTTACCTAATCTTTCAGGAAGATCTGCGGTGGGAGCAGGACAGGGACCTGGATTATCTTACTATGATTTAGGGGAGATGACCGGGACAAATACTACAACACTTACGATTTCTAATCTTCCGCCGCATACTCATACTGCGGGAGGAAATATTGTGATTCCGGCATATTCGGAAGAAGGAGATTCTGCAACTCCTACAAATAATGTTTTGGCTTCAAAGGGATCTATGTATACATCTCAGGCAAGTGATTCTAATACCAAAGCAACTCCTTTGAATATTCAAGTGGGAGTTACTGGCGGAAGCATACCTATTAATATTACTCAGCCTTCATTAGGAATGAATTATATTATTTGCATGTATGGAGTTTTCCCATCTAGAAGTTAATCTTAGGTCATTCTGAATTTTTTTAAACTAATAATAATTAAAACTAAAATACTATGGAAGGTTATATAGGAGAAATTCGATTGTTTGCGGGAAATTTCGCTCCAAGAGGATGGTTTTTCTGCGACGGAACAGAATACAGCATAGCAAATTACTCTACACTTTTTTCAATCTTAGGAACTACTTATGGTGGTAATGGGCAAACTACATTTGGTGTACCAGATTTACGTGGTCGTGTTGCTGTAGGAACAGGGCAGGGAGCTGGTTTACAAAATATTACATTGGGTCAAGTAGGAGGTACAGAAAATGTAACAATGAACACTTCACAAATGCCAATGCACACTCATAACGCAATAGCTACTATTGCATTTCCTGCTTTTTCAGAAGGAGGAGAAACAGGTTCACCTTCGGGAACTATTTTGGGAGGGCTTCAAGGTGCTTATTCTACTCTGCCCGCAGATACAAATATTGCTCCGGCTACGGCTTCTGGGGCTTTATCTGCTGTAGGTAGCGGTATTCCTTTTGAAATTTTACAACCTGTTTTGGCAGCCAATTACATTATCTGCTGTGAAGGAATTTATCCAAGCAGACCATAATTAAGTAAATTTTTAATTTTAAAAAAACTAATCATCATGGATGGAACAATGTCAGAAATAAGAATGTTCGCAGGAAATTTTGCTCCAAAATCTTGGGCTTTTTGTCAGGGACAATTATTAGCAATCAATACAAATCAGGCACTTTTTGCACTTTTAGGAACAATGTACGGGGGAAATGGAGTGACAACATTTGCATTGCCAAATTTTGCAGGCAGAACTGCTATGGGGACAGGAACTGGAGCGGGAATTGATAGCTGGACACTTGGAGAAATAACCGGTACACCAACAGTGACTTTACTTACTTCCAATCTGCCTATGCACAATCATGCTTCTGGTACAGAAACGGCTTCTATTAAAACATTTTCTGAAGGAGGTGATACAGGCTCACCTTCAAATGCCACACTTGCATCATTACCAGGTTTATATTCAAGCCAGCCTGCAGATACAGCATTAAGACCAATTACAACGGCATTCAGCTTAAGCGTTGCCGGAGGAAGTCAGCCTATTAGTATTCAGCAACCGTTTTTAGGAATGAATTACATCATTTGCTTATACGGAATTTTCCCTTCAAGATCATAATTAATAATAAAAAAGCCTCTAATAGTTTGTTCGATTAGAGGCTTTATCGAAAAAAAAATGAAAATAGCTTTACTTTTACCACGATCTGTTATTTATCCTTCAATGTCTTTTGATATGATGGATGGCTTTAAGCAAGCATTGAAAAATATCGGCTTGGAAGGTCATCACGAAATCGTATCGGCGGGAATAGGCGTTGCAGCAAAACATGAAGAAATTTATGAACGTTGTGAGCAATTCCTTTTAGAAGGTGCGGATATTATTATTGGATACATCAATCCTATTTCGGCGGAGTTTATTCACTCACTTTTCGAATCTTCAGGTAAAACGTTAATTGTTTTAGACAGTGGATATCATTTTCCTGCTTTTCAGGGAAGGCTTTCCAATGCGTATTTTGTATCTCTTCAGGGGGGGCTTTGTACGAGGGTTATCACTCATAAAGCAATTGAAGAAGGGCATAAGAATTTTGCATTTACGTGTTCTTTTTACGATGCGGGCTATCGTCCGTCTTACATCTATCCAGCTGCCGTTGAAGAGAAAGGAGGTGCAATAGGTTTTAATCATGTTACATCTTTGCGTCGTGAAGATTTCACTTTAGCCCCACTTACAGAATATCTTGAACAGCAAAAAGAAACCGCAGTTTTAGCAACATTTTGTGGCGATATGGCAGACGATTTTTTCAGAGCTGGGAATGATCTTGTAAGTAATCATTCGGTGTATGGAACAGGTTTTACATCTGATGAAGCCTGGCTTTCGAAAATGCCATATCCGGGAAGCGACTGGAGTTCTGCTGTAGCTTGGTCTAAAACTTTGAAAACACCAGAAAATGAAACTTTTGTAAATATAATGAACGGTATTAAGGATGGTAAAGCCAATCTTTTCTCTTTATTGGGATGGGAAGCTGCTCTTTTTATTGCATTTGAAAATGAAAATTTCGATGGCAGTACAATCAATTCGCCACGCGGAAAGGTTTATATGAATCCTGAAAATAGATTCACAGAAGCTTCGGTTTATTACGCAACGGTTTCAAAAGATGAAACTACAGGTAATTGTCTTTTGAAAGACGTTGAGGTTGCCTCGGTGACAGAATCTGAGCGTGAAAGTTTAAATAATAATATTAAATACATTCAAAGTATTGAAGCTAATTCTTGGCTTAATGCTTATGCGTGTTTAGAATCATAATGACAGCATCCAAAATAGTAGTTTTATGCAACAATCGCATGGCGATTCCAGCTTTGCAGGCTTTAGCTTCGCAAGGTCGACTTTGTGCTTTGGGAGTGCCGGAAGCAAATACAGATGTCATCGATTTCTGTTCAATGCTTTCAAAACAGTCCGGAATACCATTATTAATAATTAAAAAAGAAAAGCTTTCTGCTCAGCTAGAAGAATTGATCACTAAAACAAATGCTCAATTTATTTTCACCATGACGTTTCCCTGGAAGATACCTGCAGAAGTTTTAAATAAACATCAAGGTAAATTCTACAATTTTCACTACGGATTATTGCCTGAAATGAGAGGCGCAGATCCTGTTTTTGAGTCAATCAGAAGTGGTGCAAAAGAAACTGGGATTACCGTTCATACCATTGAAAATAAAATTGATAAAGGTGCAATTATCTTGAAAAAGATTTTACCTCTTTCAATAAATATGACTCACGGTGTACTTTGTACCAACTTGTCATGGTTGGGAGCAAATTTATTAAGTGAACTTTTAATCTTATTAAAAAATAATTCTAAAGGCATAAAACAAGACGAAGGCAATGCTAAATATTTCGCAAAACCTGCAGCTGCAGATGTTTGTATTTCTTGGCAAAAGCATGATGCTAAAACCATCGAGGCTTTATCGAGAGCGTGCAATCCGTGGAATAAAGGAGCATACACACAATGGAATGGCTGGAATATAAGAGTGGTGGAAGCTACAGTAATTCATGAAACTTCACATCAGTCTGAGATTCCCGGAACTATTCTGTCGTTAGACGAAAATAATGGACTCATTGTAAAATGTAATAATGAAACTCAACTTCGATTAGATATCATCTACACAGATGAAGGATTTATGAGCGGTCACAAATTGTTTGCTTTTGGTATGAAAAAAGGCAGTCGGTTTGTAAATCTTTAACCTAAAAATGAATTAAATATGAAAAATTTTTATTCAAAAATCAAAACGCTGACAAAGGCGGTCCTCATAGCAGGATCGTCATTGTTGGGCTTTACAGCTAATGCGCAAACAACCCTCTTAGCAGGGGATATTGCGTTTACAAGCTATGATTCTACTCCTTTAACAGGAGTGGGAGACAAGTTTTCTTTTGTTCTGCTTACAAATATTTCGGCAGGAACAATTATTAGCTTTACCGATAGGGGATATCAAGGCTCTGGAGCATGGCAAGCTGCCGGAGGGTCAGAATCCGCCATTACTTGGATAAGTAGTACGGCAATTCCCATGGGAACAGAAGTACATATAGTAGGACTTGTAGCTTCCACTTATAATCCGGTAACCAACACATCAACCACAAATGGTACTGTTACAGTTACTGATGGTTCATCCCTCAATGGTCTTTCATTAGCCAATACGGGGGATCAGATTATTGCATTTCAGGGAGGTAACGGATCTATTTCAGCAAGCGGAGCTTACTGTATTGCAGGAATTAACTACTTGTATTATCCAGGAGGAGGAACTACAACTGCAGGATGGAATGTGGGAGTTCCAACAGGTCCCAATTCTTCATTAATGCCTCCCGGACTTGTTGGAGGAACAAGTGCATTTTATACAGGGGCGCAATCAGGAAATATTGTTGCTCAATCAGGAAAGTTTAACTGTACAGGTACACCAACTACTACAGCAGCTTCAGTACGCTCAGCGGTAATGACTATGGGGAACTGGTCGCTTTTAGCTTCTGCAGGTACAACGGCATATTCAGGATGCCAGTTTATCGGTAGTAACCCAGTAATTACAGGAAACCCACCAAATAGAACAATCTGTTCTGGCGGAAATACTACGTTTTCTATTACTGCAACAGGTGCCACTTCTTATCAATGGTACCAAAATACAGGTAGTGGTTTTATTGCTTTAGCCAATGGAGCACCGTTTTCGGGAGTTACAACAAGTACTTTAACGATAACAGGAGCAACAGGAACAATGAACGGATATCAATATCGTTGTGTTGCGACTAATTCTTCAGGCTCGGCAACTTCAAATAGCGCAACATTAACGGTTTCATCTATTTCTGCAACAACAACTAAAACAAATGTATCATGTAATGGAGGTAACAATGGTACTGCCACGGTTACTGCATCTGGAGGAATTGCCCCTTACACTTACTCATGGTCACCAAGTGGTGGAACCGCAGCAACAGCAACAGGATTAGGTGTAGGAGTTTATACAGTAACAGTTACTGATAATCTTGGATGTTCTACTACTGCAACTGCTACGATAACTCAGCCAACAGCAATTTCGGGAACAACAGTTGTTACTAATATTGCATGTAATGGCAGTTCAACCGGAGCTATTAACTTAACTCCAACCGGAGGAACAGCACCTTATACTTTCAACTGGGGAGGAGGAATCACCACAGAAGATCGTACAGGTTTAGCAGCAGGAACTTATACAGTAACGATTACTGATGCTAACGGATGTACCGGAACAGTAAGTGCTACTGTAACTCAGCCCACAGCAATGAGTGCAACAACTTCTCAAACAAATATTTCATGTAACGGAGGAACTAACGGAACAGCAAGTATTGTTGTAACGGGAGGAACAGCACCTTACACTTATTCATGGTCACCGAGCGGTGGAACTGCGGCAACAGCTTCAGGATTATCAGCAGGGGCTTATACCGTAACTGTAACAGATGCTAATGCATGTACAATTACAAGAACAGTAACAATAACTCAACCTACAGCAATTTCAGGAACAACGGTTGTTACTAATATTGCATGTAACGGAGGTTCAACCGGAGCTATTAACTTAACTCCAACAGGAGGAACAGCACCTTATACTTTCAACTGGGGAGGAGGAATCACTACAGAAGATCGTACAGGTTTAGCCGCAGGAACTTATACAGTAACCATTACTGATGCTAACGGATGTACAGGAACAGTAAGTGCTACTGTAACTCAGCCAACAGCAATGAGTGCAACGACTTCTCAAACAAATATTTCATGTAATGGAGGAACTAACGGAACAGCAAGCATTGTTGTAACGGGAGGAACAGCACCTTACACTTACTCATGGTCTCCGAGTGGTGGAACTGCAGCAACAGCTTCAGGATTATCTGCAGGAGCTTATACAGTAACAGTAACAGATGCTAATGCATGTACAATTACAAGAACAGTAACAATTACTCAACCTACAGCAATCTCAGGAACAACAGTAGTTACTAATATTGCATGTAACGGAGGTTCTACAGGAGCTATTAACTTAACACCAATAGGTGGAGCAGTACCTTATACTTTCAACTGGGGAGGAGGAATCACTACAGAAGATCGTACAGGATTATCTGCAGGAACTTATACAGTAACCATTACTGATGCTAACGGATGTACAGGAACAGTAAGTGCTACTGTAACTCAGCCCACAGCAATGAGTGCAACGACTTCTCAAACAAACATTTCATGTAACGGAGGAACTAACGGAACAGCAAGTATTGTTGTAACGGGAGGAACAGCACCTTACACTTATTCATGGTCTCCGAGTGGTGGAACTGCAGCAACAGCTTCAGGATTATCAGCAGGAGTTTATACAGTAACAGTAACAGATGCTAATGCATGTACAATTACAAGAACAGTAACAATTACTCAGCCTACAGCAATCTCAGGAACAACAGTAGTTACAAATATTGCATGTAACGGAGGTTCAACAGGAGCTATTAACTTAACTCCAACAGGTGGAACAGCACCTTATACTTTCAACTGGGGAGGAGGAATCACCACAGAAGATCGTACAGGACTAGCCGCAGGAACTTACACAGTAACAGTAACGGATGCTAATGCTTGTACAATTACAAGAACGGTAACCATCACTCAGCCAACAGCAATGAGTGCAACAACTTCTCAAACGAACATTTCATGTAACGGAGGAACTAACGGAACAGCAAGTATTGTTGTAACAGGAGGAACAGCACCTTATACTTATTCATGGTCACCGAGCGGTGGAACTGCAGCAACAGCTTCAGGCTTAGCCGCAGGAACTTATACAGTAACAGTAACGGATGCTAATGCATGTACAATTACGAGAACGGTAACAATCACTCAGCCAACAGCAATGAGTGCAACAACTTCTCAAACGAACATTTCATGTAACGGAGGAACTAACGGAACAGCAAGTATTGTTGTAACGGGAGGAACTGCTCCTTACACTTATTCATGGTCACCGAGCGGTGGAACTGCAGCAACAGCTTCAGGTTTAGCAGCAGGAGCTTATACAGTAACTGTAACGGATGCGAATCTATGTACAATCACAAGAACAGTAACAATTACTCAGCCTACAGCAATCTCAGGAACAACAGCAGTTACAAATATTGCATGTAACGGAGGTTCAACAGGAGCTATTAATTTAACACCAACAGGTGGAGCAGCACCTTATACTTTCAACTGGGGAGGAGGAATCACTACAGAAGATCGTACAGGATTATCAGCTGGAACTTATACAGTAACTATTACTGATGCTAACGGATGTACAGGAACAGTAAGTGCTACAATCACTCAGCCAACAGCAATGAGTGCAACGACTTCTCAAACGAATATTTCATGTAACGGAGGAACTAACGGAACAGCAAGTATTGTTGTAACGGGAGGAACAGCACCTTATACATACTCATGGTCTCCAACAGGAGGAACTGCAGCAACAGCTTCAGGCTTAGCCGCAGGAACTTATACAGTAACAGTAACGGATGCCAATGCATGTACAATCACGCGAACAGTAACAATAACTCAACCTACAGCAATTTCGGGAACAACAGTAGTTACTAATATTGCATGTAACGGAGGTTCAACAGGAGCTATTAATTTAACACCAACAGGAGGAGCAGCGCCTTATACTTTCAACTGGGGAGGAGGAATCACCACAGAAGATCGTACAGGTTTAGCAGCAGGAACTTATACAGTAACCATTACTGATGCTAACGGATGTACCGGAACAGTAAGTGCTACTGTAACTCAGCCAACAGCAATGAGTGCAACGACTTCTCAAACGAATATTTCATGTAACGGAGGATCTAACGGAACAGCAAGTATTGTTGTAACGGGAGGAACAGCACCTTATACTTATTCATGGTCACCGAGCGGAGGAACTGCGGCGACAGCTTCAGGATTAGCGGCAGGAACTTATACAGTAACAGTAACGGATGCTAATGCATGTACAATTACGAGAACAGTAACAATCACTCAACCTACAGCAATTTCGGGAACAACAGTAGTTACAAATATTGCATGTAACGGAGGTTCTACAGGAGCTATTAACTTAACTCCAACAGGTGGAACAGCACCTTATACTTTCAACTGGGGAGGAGGAATCACTACAGAAGATCGTACAGGTTTAGCAGCAGGAACTTACACGGTAACCATTACTGATGCAAACGGATGTACCAAAACAGTAAGTGCTACTGTAACTCAGCCAACAGCGATGAGTGCAACGACTTCTCAAACAAACATTTCATGTAACGGAGGATCTAACGGAACAGCAAGTATTGTTGTGACAGGCGGAACCGCACCTTACACTTACTCATGGTCTCCAAGCGGTGGAACTGCGGCGACAGCTTCAGGATTAGCGGCAGGAACTTACACAGTAACAGTAACCGATGCTAATGCATGTACAATTACGAGAACGATAACTATCACTCAGCCAACAGCGATGAGTGCAACGACTTCTCAAACAAATATTTCATGTAACGGAGGATCTAACGGAACAGCAAGTATTGTTGTAACAGGCGGAACAGCTCCATACACTTATTCATGGTCTCCAAGCGGTGGAACTGCAGCAACAGCTTCAGGTTTAGCAGCAGGAACTTACACAGTAACAGTAACCGATGCTAATGCATGTACAATTACAAGAACAGTAACAATTACTCAACCTGCATCAGCAGTTTCAGGAACAACAGTTGTTACAAACATTGTATGTAATGGAGGTTCTACAGGAGCTATTAACTTAACTCCAACAGGTGGAACAGCACCTTATACTTTCAACTGGGGAGGAGGAATCACCACGGAAGATCGTACTAATTTGGCAGCTGGAACTTACACCGTAACCATTACTGATGCAAACGGATGTACTGGAACTGTAAGTGCGACAGTAACTCAATCGAGTGCAGTAGCAGCTCCGACTGGAGCAGCAACACAAAGCTTTAGCTTAGGAAATACTTTAAGTGCTTTAGTAGTTGTCGGACAAAATATCAAATGGTATGCTTCTGCTACGGACGCAGCAAATCATACAGGAAGCTTACCAACAAGCACAGTAATTGTAAATAATACAACGTATTATGCAACCCAAACAGTGGGAGTTTGTGAGTCTACAGCTTCATTGGCTGTTCTTGCTTACAATGCGAGTTTAAGTGTAGGTAACGCTATAAAACCAAACTCAGATATGCAAATTTATCCTAATCCGGTAATAGATATCCTTAACATAAGTGGAGAGGAGAAAATTATAAAATTAGCGATTTATGCAGCTGACGGTAGAAAAGTTACCGAGAAAACATTATCTAAAAATGAAAGAAGCATTAATGTTCATTCATTAGTTCAGGGAGTTTACTTGATTCAAGTATTCACTAAAGATGATGTTAAAACATTTAAGTTTATCAAAAGATAATATATTTAGGTATTAATCAAAATCATAACTTAATGATCAGCCAGTAGCAATTTATTGCTGCTGGCTTTTTTTATTGCTTAAAAAGTGGAAAGAAGTATAATAATCCTTCCAAAAAGTATTTTTTTAAACTTGAAAATCATTTGGATACTTTCGAAAATATTGTGCATTAAAAAACAAAAAAACATTACCATTTTTGATAGTAATGTTCAATTTAGATTAATTAATAAGAAAGTTATTTATACTATTTATCTTTTACAGTTGCTTTTATTTTCCCGCTGTTATTGATGATTTTAATTTTAAATAAATTTTGTTGAGACGAATTGTTTACGATGTATAACTCATTTGTAAAATTGATTTTTGTTACTACAGAATCGTTTTTCGGAAGTACTTTTGTCTGATTTTTATCGGTAATATATTTCAAATCTTCTGTTTTCGAAGTGTTATATAAAACCACATTTAAATTTTCTTTTGATGAATTTTTAATCTGAAGTTGCTTCTGTGAAGGGATTGTCCATTGATTTCTGTAAAGGTGTCTTCCTCTGGAAATTTGAAAAGATGAAAGAATTAGAATTAAAGCAAAAGCTACAGTAAGCGAATAAATCGTTGTTTTTTTCATTGTTTTAAAAATATTTATATTTTAATAATTCAAATAATGATGAATTATTGGCAAATATATAATTTATTGTCTAAATGAAAAATGATTTTTGTAAATTTAATCAAGACTTGTAGAATTAAAAGTCCTGCGTTTTTATAATTTAGGTCTGATATTTGTAAGTCTATACGAGACTCTGATGAACCATTATATTTATGAAAAACCTAACTTTGAAAAAATCAATATTTTACACTTTATTTTTTGCATTATGTCTTACTTCCTGTAAAAAAGAAGAAGCTGTAGACCAAAATCAGCAACAGACTTCTACTTCAGAAGAAATTGCAAAAAATACCGCCAATCCTGATTCTATCAAAACAAAACCGGTAGAAGAATCTGCGCCGCCAATGATGCAGGAAAACGGATTTTATAATGCTTTTGCAATCCCAAAAGATAAAAAACTGAGAGATTCTCTGTATGCGATTTTCAGTAAAAAATATACAGAAAGAGAACGATATGCAATTTTAGCATTAAACAGATTAGATTCCAAAAGCAAATGGAATTCTGATACATTGGTGGTTCCCGCAAAAATAGACACCACTTTAATGGCATATTCACCTTTCCCAATGCAGCTTGATGTATTGAGCGATGTGAAAAAGTTTGTTATATTTTCGTATCCTATACAGGCTTATGGAGTATATTCAAACGGAGCTTTGGTAAAATGGGGACCAACAAGTATGGGAAAAAAAGCAGCTCAGACCGACAGAGGTTTGATGTTTGCGAATTGGAAAAAGAAACTCGCAATTTCCACGGTAAAAAGCGAATGGAAACTTCCTTATAATTTCAATATTCATAATACCCATGGAATAGGATGGCATCAGTATGACCTTCCAGGTTATCCTGCGTCTCACTCTTGTTTGCGATTGTTGATGAAAGATGCGATTTGGTTATACAATTATGCAGATACATGGATTTTAAATCCGGGTGGGGCAACCACAAAAGCGAAAGGTACACCAGTAATGGTTTTCGGAGATTACGGATGGGGAAAAAGAAAGCCCTGGAGAAATCTTCTGAATGATCCCAATGCCAACAATATTTCTGTTGAAGAGATGACGAAACTGATTCAGCCCAATGTTGAAAAAATGGTTTTTGAGCAGACCAATCGTGAGAAAATATCAGATTCTATAAAAGCAGCAAAAGCTTCACAAGCGACTCTTCAGGAAACTGAAACTTCAGAAAACTAAACTATTTTTTCGAATTTTAAAGTAGATTCCTCCGCAAATTTGCGGAGTTTTTTCATTTCCTCCTTAGCTTTTATTTGTCCGAATCTTGCTGCTGTGTAGGTGATAGCAATGAAAATGAGCATTAAAAATGAAGCGTGTAAAGCCCACGGATATTCGTGGCTGTTGATTTGGTTTTCTACATAATACATGGTGAAAAAAGTCATCCACGAAATGGTAAACAAGAAATAGAGAAACATAAAAAATGTCCACACTGCAGAACTTGGTCCGAAAACTCCTCTTATAACCGTAATTTCTTCATCAAGTTCGGTTCTGAGTGCTAAACAAGGTTTCCAGTAATTATCGTCTTTAGTTAAAACAGAAATGGTCGCAACTTCTGTGTTTACATTACCGGTAAATTCGTCTTTATGCTCAACTAAATATTTTTTCAGATTTTCGGCATACGTTTCTTTGCTGAGATGCGTATACATTTTAAATCTCGGGCGGGTTCTTATTTTATCTAAAGTGGTTTCTTTTGTTTCCATATTATTCTTGATAGGGAATGGGATCTTCTAAGTTAAACGAAAATTTCAACTCTTGACCCTTTCTGTTTACAGTCATATTGATTGTCTTTCCTTCTTCAGATTTCATCATTTCCATGATTTTGTTTAGCGTCATCTCTGAAGTTTTCTTTCCGTTGATGGTGATTAAAGTATCATCTTTTTTAAGCCCTGCTTTATATGCCGGAGAATCTTTTCTTACACCAGCAAGCGAAAAGATGGGTTTTAAAACAAATTTGTATTGTAAATTACTGTTAAAAGCTTGAATTTCTCCTGTTGTTGATTTTTCATTTTGAGTTTTAACCGTTAAATAGTCTTTTTCCCATTGAAGACCATCTTGCTTAAAATCGAGCCCGCTCATATTAAAATGAAAGGGATCATCATAATTTTTATTTTTTCTAAGATATAGTTTTCCGTTCGGATAATCAAAAGCGACAGTAAATCGACGCATAATTTCTCCTCCAACAGAGCCTTTTCTTTCTTGTACTAAATTAAGATGCTGAATAGAAAATTCATCCGGCATTGCGGTTAAAGGTTTTTCAAATTTAAAATCTCCTAAAAAGAACCCATGTATTCTACTTCTTTTGCCATAAATATCTCCATTAAAACCTCTGCCTAAAAAATCATCAATATTAGGTCTGTTGTAGACAAAATCTTTTATCAGAGTAGGGAATAACCAGATTGCATCGCTATTGCCAATGTCGATAAGCAATTTTGAAGCTTTTTTATTGTTAATCATTTCTACATCAGCAGAAATGTAAGGCTTGCTTTTCTCAATAGAAATTGTGAAATCATCAAATTTTTTAATCTTCTTTTCAAAAAGAGCACGGTCTTTATAAACAGTAATTTTTTTTGATATATAATCTATAATAATAGGATAATCTTTAAAGAAATGATACCCAATAAATCCATTCACAGGAATTCCGATGTGTGAAGAAATATTGAATTCCTCATCCTGAATAATGTAAACCATCAGAGAATCGTTGACAAAGTTTTTTCCGATTTTTCCGGTATTAAGGTCAGATTTAAAACCTTCAATACTTCTGTTGCCACCAAGCCCGGAAAATTTCATTTTTTCCATCGCGCTTAGCTTTATTTCTTTGTCTTCAAGACTGAAAATAGTATTTTCCGTTACTCCGGTATCAAGTAAAAAAGTGAGTTCTTCACCATTAATGTTAATAGGAATGAAAATTAAATTATTAATCAGCTTAAACGGAATCACTATTTTATTTACATTTTTAATCTCAAAATTATTTTGGGCATTCATAAAAATGCTTAAAAGTAAAATTGATATTAAAAACCGATATTTCATTTATTGAAATTAGTGAATTATATCATATGTTACAAAAAAAAACATTCATGGGTGTGAATGTTTAGTATTTTATAAATCGACAATGATTTTTTAATGTATTATTTTGAGAAAAATTCCATCAGATCAATATAATTTTTTTGGTTGACACCATGACCGCTCATATATTCTCTGAATGTGAAATAGCAACTCAAATCATACAGAAGATCTGCGGCTTTTCTTCCCCAATCCATAGGAATAATGGCGTCGTCTGTACCATGAGAAACAAAGAAACGTAGATTTTCTAATTTCTTTTTATCTTTCACAATATCAGTAAGCAGTTTTTCTTCAGGATAACTACTTAAACAGGCAACATAATTAAAAAGCTCAGGGTATTTTAAAGCTAAACTGTAACACAGAATTCCACCTTGACTAAAACCGCAAAGATGCGTTTTATTTTTAGTAAGACCATATTTGTTGGTAATTGCCATGATATTTTGCAGAACACTTTCAAGAACTTCTTTTGCCTGATCGATATCTATAAATTGTTCAGGATTGTTGAAGTCGATATCAAACCAAGAATATCCTTCAAACTGAGTAGGTTTTGGAGCTCTGAAACTCACAATAATCCAGTCTGCCGGAAGGCTTTCTCTAAAACTGAAAAGATCTTGCTCATTGCTGCCATAACCGTGAAGCATGAAAAGAATGGGGGTAATCGAACTAATATTTTCGGGTTCTCTTACGATATAATCTAAATTCATTTAGCAAAGATAATAATATTGAGATTTCTATTTAATAATTTTAAGACGAAATGCTTTGGCCAATAATAAAATATCAAAAGAATTTATATCATAGAAAGCATATTGAGTCTTTTATTGATTTGATATTATTTGGAAATCTTTGTTGGAAAATTTTCATAAAAGTTATTTTTATATTGATAAAAATCCTATATTTGAAACATTAAAAAATCTATTTGGAGAAATGAAGCAATTTTACAAATCAAAAAATTTACTTAGACTTTCATTTTTAGCAGTGATATTATTTTCAGCAGCTTCTGTTTTTAATTCTTGTAAAGATGATGACGAAGACGAATTTCAGGATCACTTGGTACAGTTTGAAGCAAAAATAGTTAATGGCGGTACAGCTCCTACTCCTCCTGTAAGTACATTCAAAACGATTATTACTCAGGTAGGAACAAAGCAGGAAACATTGTTTGATTCTCCTGGTTTACTTTGGACGAGTGGTGAGTTTTTTGTAAATTCTAGCCAGTCTCAATTAAATTTTGCAGCAAATGCTAATCTTTTGAATGCTGATTCTAAACTTATTGTATCAATTTATATTGATGGTGAAGTTGCAGAAACAGATACAATCGAAGGAAGCGGAACTAAAGAAGTTGCTGTAGCACACAGTTTCTTAGAATTATAATTAATATCAATTTATTATATAAAAAACACCTCTGTACTCAGAGGTGTTTTTTTTGTAAGCTTAGTGTAATGTTTGAATTATTTTTTTATAAAAATATTAAATTCATTACTAATAAGATTCAGTAATTCTTGAAACGAAAGCAATTCATCTACATTGGGATATGTTTCTAAATAAGACTTAGGATTGTAATATATGAACTCATTTTCTTTTTTTCCAACTTTAATTTTTACATAAAAAGATACTCCATCAAGAACGGCAATCTTTGATGTCGATGATAAAAGTTCGCCATCTTCAATTTGATATTCTTTGTTTATAGTTTTTAATTTGTATTGGAAAGCTTCCCATTTAGGAAGATGAATAATTTGAGTGTCTAGGATTTGTAACCAAATCAGTTCAAAATTTTTCAGAGAATTTAATTTAGACTTCCTTATTCTTATAATCGTTTCATTTTTATTATTTTTTGAAGCTACAGTGTTATAAGATTCAGCTTTCCAGTTTTCATTGTTGTCCTTATAAAACCGAAAGAGCTCTAAACCTGTAGAAGTTTGGTAATCTTTATAAACCCTGATTTCAGAGTCATTGAATTTCAGATTTTCAATTTTCAAAATTTTATCATACTCCTGATTGCTTTGGCTCAACAAAAAATTGAACTGGATTATTAAGAAACAGAAAAATAAGCATTTAGTCATATTTTTTCAAAACATTATCTCAAACTTCTTACACTTACCTCAGGTTTTTCACCCTGTGGAACAATAAAAATAGCATCATCATTAATTGTATCTCCTGTATCAAAATAATAACTTCCGATAACAGGCAAGATGTTGGTAACAAACTTTCCGGATTTGTCGTAAGCAGAATACGAAACATTGATCATCTGAGTTTTCATTTTTAGCTGAATCTTTTTCGAGGTCAGTTTTGCTCCTGTAGCATTTACACAATCTAGTTCTACAATTCCGGTGTCCATTACAATTTGCGGATAAGAGGTAAGTCTGATATTGTAAGATTTATCTGACGTATTTTTTACCGAAGCCGATATTTTATAGCGGTCGAAGTTTTTTCCGCCAACTTGTATGCTTTCTTTATTAAGGATGTTGAAGCTTACTTTCATTCCGTTAACGTCTGCAGTTTCACCGTCAGAGATTTTCTGGGCTTTTGTAAAGTTTCCGAAACTTAAGAATGTAAGCATGAAAATTAGAAGAATTGAATTTTTCATGAGGTAGTTTTGAATTTGTTATTAATTTAAATTTACAAAATAAAACCTTTTCCAGATATTAATATTTTATCATATTCAGAAAACAGGTGAATATGATAAAATATTAAGTTAAATTTATTTGATTTTCGCAATCCATTCCGCACCGCTGATGTCGGTCAATTTTATTACTGAAATTTTTTCGGATGAATAAGAGTTATCTTTCAAATCAATTGTTAAATCGGCTTTTGAGCCTAATGGAATAATTAAGCTGTGCTTTCCGGGCTTTACTTTCGCCACATAATGATTATGAATTTTTTCTTTAGGAAATTTTGAAAGTTCAGCTCCATTTATTGATTGGACTACTTCTCCTTTTTCATTTAACAAATCGATTCCGATAAGAAAAGAACCATAAACATCAACACCTTCAGTTCTGTAAACTTCAAATTTAACCTGTGACGGATTGATTTTTATATTGGAAATTTCAACCTTGGGTTTCACCGATTTATTATGCAGAGTTCCAAAAACACCACCATGAAAATATTGATTGGTGTATAAAGTCAATCCAAAAATAAGCAGTGAACCTATAAGTACAAAACGTTTTGGGTTTCTAATCGGTAAAATCCCAGAACCTAAATAATGAAACCATTTTTTCTGAGTAAAACGGTATTTTTTATTTTTAAAATATTGATCTAAAGAATAAGTTCCGCTGCCTGTAAGAAAAAGGGTAAATCCACAAGCGATTCCTAAAACGCCTATTTGCCATTCGTCTAAACAGGTCGTTCCTATCCATCCCGAACCTAATAAAATACCCATTGCCAAAGCAAAAACTCCTGCAGCCATCAATCTTGTGAAGAGTCCCAAAATAATAAATAATCCTACGATAGCTTCAATGATGGTAAAGCTGACCATCGAGGTTTGCAATGCATCGGGATGAGTAACCAGATATTCAATTATGGGTTTTATTCCTAAAGCATTTGGTAAAAAATGGTTGAATTTTTCGCCGATATATCCGGCTTCATCGGGAATGAGTTTGTTTTCGAGAATAAGTCTGCGCCAGAAAGCTGAAAAGTAGGTCCAGCCAATTACAAGGCGGATTGATAGTGTATATAAACCAGCCATATCAGTAGGCTGATTGGTCATATTTTTTGTCATTAAAGTTTATTTTAAAAATTGATTGTGAAAAATGATTTAGAAATGATTCTAAGCCATATCCAGTTTCAATCTTTTAAATAAAATATACTTTGGAGGACTGTTTCCTGAAGTGTTTCCGGAATAGTTTTTTTGAGAAAAAGCTGGCTTTTCGAAATTTAAATTATCCGATTTTAAAAAATCTGAAAATGCAATTCCTTTAAATTTAAAATCAGCTTTTGAAACGGAAACTTTCGAAGAAGAATTAAAACTCTCACAAACTGAAAATGAGGGTGCCGTTGTTTTTACTTTGTTGAGAGTACCGATGTGCTGAATGTCAAAAACCTCCAATACATCTCTCTTTAATGAACAGGGAGATAATGAAAACGCTACAACAAGCATCATTACGATTGCTTTGTAGAGTTTTAGGTGAACTTTTATATTTGACATCTTTACAAAACTACGGTTTTCAAAATTAAAAGGCCTGCAATTATTGTATTTTACCGCAAAAGAATCAAAAGAAATGATTGAAAAAAGAGAAATTCAAAAGTTTCCAAAATGTAAAATTTTCATTTATTGTTTTTTTGCTAGCTTCTGAACAACTTATTTCTATATAAAATCTTTTGACTCTTTTGTGTTGAAAAATATGTCATGTACTAAAGTTATTCTATAATCACAGCTTCCTTATTCTTATCTTTGTCTCTATTTAAAGCAATAAAAATACCTTTACTTCAATTGAAGAATCTAAAATATTATTTAGCCGCCATTTTCGCCTTCGCAACTTGGGGAACATTCAGTCTGGTTCTGAGACCGCTGCATTCGTATGCTTCTTTAGACATCCTTTTTTATAGAGTTTTCAGCTGTGCATTAATTATGTCTGTGGTAACGGTACTTTTTAGAAGAGCTAAGCTTAAAGAAAATTTAAAATATTTTAAAAGTATTTCCAAGAACAGTAAATATAAAATAGTAGGTTTAAATGTTTTAAGCAGTATTTTACTCACCGCAAATTGGTTTTCGTTTATCTATGTGATGAATCATATCAGTGTGAGAGCAACATCTGTCGCTTATCTTGTATGTCCGATAATTACAACGATTCTTGCTTTTTTTATTCTTCGGGAAAAGCTGACAAAATTACAATGGACTTCCGTAGTTTTAAGTGGAGTAGGATGTATTTTGCTCTCGTATTCCAATCTTATTGATATGGTTTACAGTAGTTTAATTGGTTCTACTTATGCGTGTTATCTAATTATTCAGAGTGTAAATTCTAAGTTTGATAAGTTTCTGATCCTTAATTTCCATATGATCTTGGCGGCATTGATTTTATTGCCGTTTTTTCCGTCGTATTCAGGAACGGTTCCTACAGAATTTAAATTCTATTTCTATATTGAGATCATTGCAGTAATGTACACGATTGTTCCATTATTGCTGAATTTATATGCATTATCAGGAATTGCCTCATCAAAAGTCGGAATGATTCTCAATATCAACCCGATCATAGCCTTTGTTTTAGCAGGAGCGGTTTATCACGAGGCTCTTGGAGGGTTGCAGATTCTATCTTATGCGATTATATTTTTAGCCGTTATTATTTTTAATGCAAAAGAAATTTTTCGTTTAAAGCCGGAACGAGCAGTTTAAAACTTCTATAAAGGTTTTAAGTTTAAAATTTAAATACTTTGCTTGTGCATAATTCCCCATTTTTCTAATTCTTCGATAACAGGTTTTAGCTGATAACCAATTTCTGTTAATTCATATTCCACTCTTGGCGGAACTTCTGCAAAGACTGTTCTTGTGATAATTTTATCTTCTTCAAGTTTTCGAAGCTGAAGCGTAAGCATACGTTCAGTAATATTTCCGAGGATCTTTCTGAGTTCTCCGAATCTCAGTTTTCCGTTGATCAGATAACAGCAGATGGCAAGTGACCATTGTCCGCCAATTAATTTTGAGGCATAAAGCTCAGGACATTCATCGATGAGCGCTTTTTTATTCGCAAAATTGGTTGAAGTTTCCTTTATTTTAGTCATTACTTACATTTTTTATAGTACCATACAATGGGTTGCTAATGTACAAAATGTAAGTTACACCTATTATTTTTGTAAAAGAAATTTAAAAATATGAAAACATTAGTAATCGTTACTCACCCAAAAATGGAAGAGTCGCTGATCAATAAAAGATGGGTGGAAGAATTGAAGAAGTTTCCCGAAAAATATACCGTTCATCAGTTGTACGAAAATTATCCTGATGAAAATATCGATGTTAAAAAAGAACAGGAATTGATTGAAGCGTATGATAAAATTATTTTTCAGTTTCCGTTTTATTGGTTTAGCAGTCCGCCTTTATTGAAAAAATGGCTGGATGAAGTTCTTTTGCACGGTTGGGCTTATGGAAGTAAAAGCGGATTTAAAGTAGGCGGAAAAAAGATCGCTTTGGCAATTTCAACGGGAATTGATAATGAAGGCTTTAGTGCTTCCGGAAAATATAAATACACGATGAAAGAATTAACAAGACCTTTCGAACTCAGCTTTGAATATGTAAAAGCAGATTACCAAGACCCCTTTGTTTATTACGGAATGGAGCATGATCCTTCTCTAGAGTGGATAGAAAAAAGCGTTCCTCAATATCTTGATTTTATAGACCATCTGTAAAATATTTCTCCAAATAAACGGCGCTGCTGACAGACACTTGTCAGCAGTTTGCATTACCTTTACTTTCTAAAATAAAATGATGGATCAAAATAATTTAGATAAAATAATAGAACGTTCTTTAGAAATCAGAAAAAAATATCACGAGTTAGAAGTTCAGCAAAATGGCAGTGAATGGACATTGGAGCAAGATGCTTTGGCATATCTTACCGATGCAGGATTGGTGGGTAGAAATGTGATGTCACACGAAAAAACCTGGTCAAAACAGAATTCTGTAGCAGAACTTCAACATAAATTAGGTGAAAATATCTGGTGGCTCATTGTTTTGGCAGACCGCACCGGAATTGATATTAAAGAAGCGTTAGATCAATTTTTAACCAAAACAGAAAAACTATTCTAATGAGTTATTGTTCAGCAGTCGAAAGAATGCAGCCTGAAAGCAGAAAAGAGTTACACAAAAAGTACCATGACAATCATTACGGATTTCCGATTCATGATGATAATGAATTGTTTGGAAGGTTAATTATGGAAATCAATCAGGCAGGATTGAGCTGGGAAACTATTTTAAAAAAAGAAGAAGGTTTCAGAAAAGCTTACGATGATTTTAATATCGAAAAAGTTGCCGCTTACAGTGAAGAAGATCGTGAAAGATTATTAAGTGATCCCGGAATAATCAGAAATAAATTGAAAGTAAACGCTGCCATTGAAAATGCAAAAACGATTATAGAGCTTCAAAAAGAATTCGGGTCTTTTGAAAAATGGCTCGAACATCATCATTCCAAAACTTTACAGGAATGGATGAAACTGTTCAAAAAAACTTTCAAATTTACAGGTGGCGAAATTGTCAATGAGTTTTTAATGAGCATTGGTTTTCTAAAAGGTGCACATGCAGAAGATTGCATTGTGAATGAGGCAATATTAAAGCATGATCCGATGTGGAGGAAAGGGTAGGTTGTATAGTTAAAGGGTTTGTTAGAAGTTGGAATTATTCTTTTTTATTTTTAATTACGAAGACAATAAGTAACTGGATAATTTTCAAATAAATAAATCTTATTAATAAAACACACAATGCTAATTTTAGTATATTCCACAAAGAACTAATATTTAGATATCCTAGAATTCTGATAGAAATAAAAGCAGGTATTAGAAATGCTGAAAGCTTTATAAGGTACATCATCAAATAGTATAAAAATGTCTTATTTCCAATTTGAGAATGACTTAAAGATGTTCGAATTTCATTTAAAGTCTCTACACCACTAATTTTACCCATTGTAATTACATAATTTGAACGCATATTAAAAAAAATTAGTTAATAAATATTATTTTGAAGATCTCTTTTTTTTTGTAAAGTTTTACATTTTAATCAATATCCATAACCAACATAGTCAATTCCCTTCTCTTTAAAAAATGCTTTATAATTTTTTACTTCCTCATTCACTGTTTCCAAATTTTTCAGCAGACTTTCTTTTTCAAAAAGCCATGTTTTGTTATTGTTCAGATTTGTCCATTCTATATATTGTTGATTGATATGTTTTACTTGAATTCCTCTTTTCCATCCGCTACATTCAGGAATTCCGCAACAACAAGAAAATATTTCAAACTCTCCTTCAGCATCTAAACTATCGAGAAATTCAGAAATGTTTATAATATCACTGTCTGCGTAAGGTTTTCCTTCGCTGTTAAATCTAATTTCAAGATCTCCCTGCATCCAAATTCTACCTTTTCCCATTTGACAGGCGGTGACTACCAATTCTAAATAAAAATTATCGAGCTGTGGATTCATTAGTATGTTAAAAGTTTAGTTGCTAAAATAGAATTATTTATAATGCAGATAAAACTTATTTTCAAAAATCTCCTGCGGATCATATTTTCTCTTAAGCGCAAAGAAAGAATCAGATTGAGGATAGACTTTTCTCATTTTTGTTTTATCGATATGAAGGCGGTAAGGAAGGTAAAAAGTACCTTCATTTTTGATGGTCATATCAACTAATTTGTTGGTTACTATTTTCATTTCGTTTTCCTGTTTTTCCGTTTTCTTTTGGTTAAATAGTAAAACAAAACCAAAAACATGTTCTCTTGCATAGTTCATGTAGCTGTCTTCATCTTTGTCTACAGCTCGAATGGTGATATTTAATAGATCTATTTCAGAATCCTTTAAAATAGGTTTTATATCTTTTATAAACTGATTGAAACTTCTTTCAGGAATAAAATATTCATGCAGAAGATCGGTCGAATTGGGATCTTTATTTTCTATCAGCGAAACATGACCGTTTAATAATTCGTTGCGGGTAAAAACAGTGTTGTTTAAAATCGTATTCATTCCGGTTTCCAAATCCCAGCGAAGCCTTTTTCCGTATTCGCTATTCACCGTACTTCTGAAAACAATTCGTCTGATCTCTTTATTTTTTGTTTTCTGAGCGGCAAGTGAAAGCGGTTTTACATCTGCTTTTTCAAAATAAATGATAGTAGCTTCGTCTAAAAACTTTTTGTCTGAAACTCTCAGTCTTCCAAAAACAAGATTGGCGTTTGGGTTGTCTGTAATAAATTTTTTGTAGTAAGAAATATATTCATCAGAATTCATTGCTACCGATTTATATTTCAAAGCAAGATTATCAATGACTTTTAATTTTACATCAAGAATGATCCCGAAAAGTCCATATCCGCCAATCACCAGTTTAAATAATTCAGGATTTTCTTGCCTGCTGCAATTAATGATCTCTCCCTTGTCATTCATTAAAGTAAAAGAGATCACACTCGAAGAAACGGGCGGGAGATTTTTTTGCCAACCATGTCCGTTCACACTCATCGAACCACCAATGGAAAACGAACTGAAAGCCTGCATCACCGCAACAGATTTTCCGTATTTGTCTAAATAATTAATAGCATCTTCCCACAAAGCTCCCGAACCAATCGTCAAAATATTATTTTTTTCGTCGAGCTCCATCTGTTTGTATGGAAGCATATTCAGAAGAATTCCTTTGGGATAAATCGAATGTCCACCCATGCTGTGTTGAGCTCCTGCAATCGAAATTTTAAGATTTTTTTCTTTGGCGTATTGTACAACCTGCTTTAATTGATTGACAATTTCGGCTTTATTGTTGGGAACAATAATTAAAGTATCAATTTCCGTAAGATTCAGCTGACTTGCATCATTGGTAAAACCTTTGGGAGTTTCAATTTTAATATCCTGCTCATTCCATTTTGTTTTAAGAACATGAATAACCGGAATCGCCAGAAATATAAGAACTGTTACAATTCCAATAATAAAAAGGTGCTTTTTTTTCATCTACTTTAGAATAATAGGAGCGAAAATAGGGAAATTAAAATCTTTATTGTTAATAAGTAACTTTATGTTTTTCGAGATGTAATCAACATTTAGTTTGTCATTCTGAAAGAATCTATGCATAAATTATTCAGTTTAGATTCAACCAAAGAAAATTTATATACTTAAAAAGATTAGTTGTTTTAAGCTTAAATTAATTACTATTTAGTTTAGATAATACTTCCATAGCCTTTTCAGAATCTTTACAATCGATGAAAATATGGTCATGATAAAATGCTGCAACTACATTACAGCTAATATTTTCGTCCATAAGGGCTTTTGCAAAAGTCGCTGTTAAGCCAACGGCGCTTAAAGAAGAATGTACTTGTAATGTTATCCATCTTGACACATAAGAATATTGCAATTCATATTTGTCGGCTAATTCTTTTGTAATAATAACAGTTATCCCCTCAGATTCACGAAATAAACAAACTATTTCTTCGGAACTAATTTTTGATAAGTCTGGAAGGGTGCAAAAAACATATTCTCCATTATTAAGAATTGGTTTGAGTGATTTTAATAATGTTTTTAAATCTTTATCTCCGTTATCCATATTTTAAATGTGAATTCTTTATATTACAAATTTCTAAAAAATACGATTAATAAATTTTAACAAATGTTAAAAAATATGCATGGTCAATTTATAATCCCAACGATTTCTTAAATTCTATAGCTTAAGATCACCCCACAGTCGGTGTATCCTCTTCCTTCAAGATTTTTTTTTCTTTCATAGCAACCATCATTCTTTCGCGTTTGTATTCTATCCAGTCGAATTGATTGAGGAAATCGAGAGCGGCAACAAATCCGGCATTGAAGAGCTGTTCTTTTTCTTCTCTTTTCATAAAAAAATTAAGCCAGCTACTCGTTCCGCAATTCACTGTTTTTATGCTGTACAAATTGTAAAATGAATATTTGGTCAGGAAAGTTTTATCATTAAAACCTTTTAAAGTTTCGATGATATTTCCGGCGTAGGAGAGAGGTGTTTTAAGAATCTGTTCGCTCGTTTTTCCTTTTTCTTCATTGATTGCCGAGTCACTCGTTAACTGTACTCCAAAAAGAGGAAGTCGAGGATAGAAAATATCGGTCACATGAAAAAGATCAATTGGAAAATTAGAAATACTTCCGCCATCGATAAAAATTCCGACAGGATAAATATTTTCTTTTGAGGTATTCATCCAGAATTTCCAGGCGTATTTTACAGAGTCGTCGTCTTTGTTGATGAGCTTTTGCATTGGTTCAAAAAAGAAAGGAACAGACATCGAAGCACGCACAAATTCTGCAGGACTGATGTGTTTCAGCTCTTCTTCAGACCAATAAAGATTTGCCATGATGGGAAGCTGTACTTTTATTTTGGCGTTGATGTCGGTTGTGACAACCGTATATTCAGATTTCAACTGATAAAATGGATTTTTTTTGTAATAATCATTGTTTTCGATGCCCTCAAAATAAATCCTGTACTGCGTTTCATCAATATGTTCCAGATGATTCATTTTAATTTCTTCAATTCCGTTTAAAGCGTTGGTGTAAAATTCCATTCCATTGCCGTAACGATAATTGAGGTTGAGCTCGTATTCTTTTTGAATGAATTTTTTATTGAGTTCTGCGACCGTTTTTACTCCGAAATCATTAAGTACATTTTTCATCGTGTCTTCAAAAACATTTCCGGGATTCAGCCCGCTGTTGCTTTTCTGAAAATTCAGGTAAAGCTTTTTTAAAATTAATAGTAAAATAATTAAAGGAACAAGCGGAATCAGAAAATATAGCTTGGCTTCTCTTATTGTTTCAGAGGAAAGGATAAACGGTAAACTGATCAACCCAACCGTCAGAATAATCGTAATAATTAAATTGATCTTAAAGAAATTTTTATTGTTGAGCATCGCATGAATGGTGCTTTTTACATAGCTTTTTCCATCCATAAAATCTGCAAAATTCCAGTTGAAGAGTATTTCTTTAATGACTTCGCTTTTAGCTTCTTCTTTTGTTTTACAGGCTGCGATCAACATCGTATTAATGGCTCCTGCGCTGGTTCCTGCAACTTTCAGAAAACGGATCCCGAAAATTTCAAGTCCGTATAAATAACCGACCAAAGCACTTCCCCAAACTCCGCCTCCTTCCTGCACAAACTCTACATATTGGTTTCCTTCGGCATCCAGAAGATCAGAGAACTCTCTTTTTGAAATATTTTCATGCAGTGCTTTCAGCTTTTCTTTGGACTCCTGAGAAAGTATATTTTCATCAAGAATTTTTTGGAGGGTTTCGGGTTTCATGGTTTGGTGTGGTATTTTGTTTTTGGTGTCTTGTGTTTGTTGGAAATCGCAAAGGCGCAAAGTTTCTTTTAATTTTAATGTTTTAGGGCGCAAGAAAATCAGAGATTTTCAATTATTTTTTAATCAATCTTATCTCGATAAGATCCTTGCGCCTTAATAGTTTTAAGTTTTAAAAATTCCTTGCGCCTTTGCGTTTAGCCAACATTATTTTTCTCTCGCAGATTAAGCAGATAACGCAGATCTTTTCAAATTAATTGATCAGCGGGAAACTTTACCATTGCTTTCTTCTTGCATAAATAAACGTGCAGATCACAATGACTCCCATCACGCCTAAAGTATAAAAATATCCATGCTTAGTATGTAATTCGGGCATATTGTCGAAATTCATTCCGTATAAACCGGCAATAAATGTGATCGGTAAAAAGTAAACCGAATAAATCGCCAAAACTTTCATCACCTGATTGGCTTTCTGATCAGACAGCGCTAAAAACATCGAAATTAAGTTGGTGATCTGAATGTTGAGGTGATCAAAATCGGCAACCACATCTTTGTGTTTATCTTTTAGATCGACGACTTCAGAATCCTGTAAATTGAGTAGCTTAAACTTATCGATAGCATCTGTAGAGATCGTCAAAACTCTTGAATTCAAGCCCGATTTTCTTTTCAGTTTATACAGTCTGCGGATTTGATTCGTGTGATTGGTATTTTTAAGGAAAATTTCGTTCTCGATATTATCCATCGTTTCAAAAAGACTGATGGCTTCATCATCAAAACTTTTCATGATGATCAAAGCGATCATTAACGCAACTTTATCGGGAGAACAGTTTTCCTGGCCTGCCGAAAGCTGTTTTTTCGTCTCCGAAATACTTTTGGTTTTCATTCTGTGAACAGTGATAATCGTGTTTTCAAGAAGAAAAATTCCGATTTTCGTACTGATGTCACTTATGGTGTTGAGGTTTTTCCTTTCCAGCTCGGTGCTTTCACGCAAAAGAAAAAACTTTACGTTTCCATCGGCTTCGTATTTGGGTAAGTGATTCGGATCGAGGGTGTCTTCCAAAAGAAGATTATTGATTTCATAGCGTTCATGAAGGTATTTCATGTCTTCTGCAGTAGGCGCTTCCACGTCTATCCATTCGCATCCCGAATCTCTGTAAATTGTATCAATAGGCATAAAGTAAAAATACTATTAATTTGAAATATGATGTATAAAATAATTTTATCTTTACCAAAATTAGAAAAAACTATATGATTAAAAGTACAATAAAAGGGATCGGATTTCATGTTCCGGATCATGTGGTCACCAATGATGATTTAGCAAAACTAATGACCACCAATGATGAGTGGATTACCGAGCGTACCGGAATAAAAGAAAGAAGACACAGGATCAACCGAAATGATGCTCAGGAAACGACAGCTTATCTTGGTTTTAAGGCTTCTGAAAAAGCTTTAGAAAAAGCAGGTTTAACGGCAAAAGATATCGATTATATTGTTTTTGCGACCCTTTCTCCGGATTATTATTTTCCGGGATGTGGAGTTTTGCTTCAAGATATGTTGGGTTGTGATACCATCGGAGCTTTGGATGTAAGAAACCAGTGTTCAGGATTTGTTTATGCAATGAGCGTTGCGAATGCTTTTATTAAATCGGGAACGTATAAAAATATTTTGGTTGTAGGCGCTGAAGTTCATTCTTTCGGACTTGATTTTTCTGATGAAGGTAGAGGAGTTTCTGTAATTTTCGGTGACGGAGCAGGAGCAATCGTACTTTCTGCAACCGAAGATGAAAATGCAGGAGATATTTTAGCAATGAATATGCATTCTGAAGGAAAATATGCCGATGAATTGTGCACCCAATTTCCGGGTTCAAAATATGGCTGGAGCGACAGAATGAGAAAAGAACCTGAAAATGTAACGGATAAAGAAGTATATCCAATCATGAACGGAAATTTCGTTTTCAAACATGCGGTGACAAGATTTCCCGAAACCATGAAGGAAGCTTTAGACAAAGCAGGAAAAACGATTGAAGATCTTGATATGTTTATTCCGCATCAGGCGAATTTAAGAATTGCACAGTTTGTACAGCAGAAATTTGGTTTACCGGACGAAAAAATCCATAATAATATTCAGAAATACGGAAATACGACGGCTGCTTCTATTCCGATTGCTTTAAGTGAAGCGATTGAATTAGGAAAGATCAAAAGAGGAGATTTGGTTCTTCTTTCAGCTTTTGGTAGTGGTTTTACTTGGGGAAGTATTTTGTTCGAGTATTAAATTTAAAAAAGATGCCACGAATGCACGAATAAAATCTTTATCTTAAATAAATAATTCGTGCATTCGTGGCAAAACAAGGCATAAAAAAATCCGAAAAACTTATTTGTTCTTCGGATTTTCTATGTTTTAAAACTAAAGATTAAAGGCTCTTCAATAATTTTTCTGTATCTGCAGTATCTTCACCAGCTGCTTTTCCAAGCTCTAAAGATTTTTGCGCCCATATTTTAGCATTTTTCTTATCACCAATTTTGTTGTAAAGGTTTGCTAAAGTATCTGTATTTGCGTAATTTTCATTCTTATTTACAGATTCCTGTGCCCATTTTACAGCAGTTTCCAAAGAAGATTTGGTTGTCACATTTTCAAAGAAATTCCAAGCTAAAGAATTAAGCTGGTCTGCGCTTAAAGCCGAAGTATCTTTATTCAGTTCAATAGTTATTTTTTCATAAGTTGCAAAATCTTTATCTTTCAAAGCTCTGCTTGCTTTTACTCTTTTTAAAAGGTTCTCTGCTTCATCTTTAGTCATGAATTTCTGAGTTTCTGCAAGGAAATAAGCTTCATCTAGTTTTTTAGTGGTAGCATTATAAGCTTTCGCCATAACAGTGTTTACTTTCACATTTTTATCCATTGAAGCATATTGTTGCTCAGGAAGCATTTTCAAAATATCAGCTTTTCTTTCTGTGAAAATTCTGTAAGGTGCACCTTCAGTACTTTTCATTGCCTGAAAAAGAAGACCTAAATTATCTCTATTCAACTCAGGTTTTCCTGCAAAATAACGTTCAATTACTTTGTTTGAGAAATCTGTATCATTATAAATGGTAAGATTAGCAAGGTTTAATAAAAACTCTGGATCTTTTTCTCCTTTTTCAAATTTTTGCTTTAAAGCAGTCAGTCTTTTATTAGGATCACCTGCATCCATTGCAAACTGGATGAAATCTTTTTCTTCAACATAACCGATTGTTCTGTGAACTTCTTCACCGTCACCGTTGATGAAAAGATAAGTAGGGAATACTTTTACATTGTATTTTTTTGCAAGATCAATACCTTCGCCTTTTTCCATGTCAATTTTTGCATTGACGAAGTTTGCGTTATAATAATCTCCAACTGGCTTTAACGGGAAAATATTTTTCACCATTAATTTACATGGTCCACACCAAACTGCATAAGCATCAATAAAAACAAGCTTGTTTTCTTTTTTTGCTTTAGCCAAAATACTTTTAAAATTTCCTTCTTCAAATTTAATTCCTTGTGCAAATGCTATTGCTGCAAGGAAAAGGAATGATAATATTGCTGTTTTTTTCATGAATTTTTTTTGTTGGATACAAATGTAATAATTAAGTTAAATAATTATTCTCTTTTTAATGAAAATAAGAGGGATGTTTTGTAAATTTTTTAAAAATAAAATCCATAGAATGTTCTACGGATTTGTTTTTTATCTTGAGCCTCCTACAGAGGTATTAGGTTTTGATTCTTTACTGCCATAATCGGTTGGTGTAGCAGCGGTATCTCGTAATGCTTTCGGAGTATCTTTTTCCGGTTTAGTGGGTTCAGAATTTGCAGCCGCAGAATCTGCCGATAGATTGAGCAGAGAGTCTTTATTGTGATTTTCTTTATACGCTTCTCTGTTTTCTTTTTTGTCTGCACAGCTTCCTAAAGTCATTAAACCTAAAAGCATTGCTATTCCTGTTTTTTTCATATTTAAAACGTTTTGGTTGTTCAATCAAATATAAAAAATCTGCCGAAATTATCAGCAGATTTATTTTTGTCTGAAATTTTATTCTTTATTTTACTGGGGCTGTAACTGTATCTACAGGCATTTTCACTGTATCCGGACTTTTCATCGGCATCGAGTCTTTGCTTGCAGACGTATCTGCAGTTATATTCATCGAATCTTTGTTTTCTGAAGACATTTGCGGTTCTTTTGATCCGCAGCTTGCCGCAACTAAGCCTATTCCGAAGGCAAATAACATTAACTTTTTCATAATACTTTATTTTTATGGTGTTTAAAAGCATAGCCAATTATCATTCCATAAAATGTGAACTTTATATTAAAGTTTAGCAATATTTGTTAAAAAATGGTTGATGTTCATGAAATGTCGTAGTTCTACTACATGAAATCGTAGAATTACTACAATTTTCGAAATAATGGTTTAAAAGTTTTAAAAATATTTCTTGGGTATCTATCTTTGGGTTATAGAAATCACAAAAATACTAACGATTTAAAATTTACTTATTATGGCAGCAAATTCAAGAGGAATCTTAAAATTCAACGGCAGCGAAGGTCAAAAATTATTAAAACTGAACTACAGCGTTTCAAGATCTACAGATGTTTCAGGTAGAGTAGCATCAGATCCTTCAAATGCATTGATCAAATTAACGATCGAGGCAACAGAAAAATCTGACATCCTTGAGTCATTGTTAAACGGAAAATACAAGCCAACTTCAGGCGAAATTACTTTCAACAAATCTCATGAAGAAGGTACTTTGATTACTTTAAACTGGGAAAACGGTTATGTAATTCAACATGAAGTAGATTTCGACGCAGTAGACGAAAACTCAATGTTGATCAGCTTTATCGTAAGTGCTGAGAAAATCAACTATGGTAATTCTGCTTACGAAGGAATTTGGCCGACTGCATAACAGCAATTCATTAAGGTTTGTAGAGATTCAAATAAAGACTGTCCCGAAAAGACGGTCTTTTTTGACTCAATATTTTGGCTAGAATTCGGTTTGAGCATTGTAAAAAAGCTTTATTATTTTTTTAGGACAGCTTATCCTTCTTCCACTCCCGCTTTTTTTATTTTCTGGTTATCACCAAAAAATAAAAAAGAGCTCCGTTCAAGCAGGGCTGCGATGAGGTCTGTTTTAAAAACTCAGTAAAAAAAACAATTTATCGGGGCAATAACGTATAGTTAAAAGCCTGAATATGAATTTTATCACTTAAAATTTAAATGAATAAATAAAATTTAATATCTTTAATCTACCACATAATCACAACAATATGAATACCTCAGAAAAAAACGGAGGTTCCGTTTTCCGCCCATCTCAGAATGCGGCAGGAATTTCAGAGAATCATCATACCGGGATCAACAGACTGGTAAAATTATCTTTGGTCATTGAAGGTAAGGTGATCAAATATTACAAGCATTTCAAGCTTAACCAAAGCTCGCAAAAGCACCACGAATTTACGCTGACTTTAGCTCACGATACTTTAGGCGATCGCCAAACCCATACTTTAGAAGAAGCGAACAAATTTTTAGGCAAAAGATTAACGGCCGTCATTTCTTATAAAGACATTGAGAACAGTCCGGAACGCACTTTTGTAGGCGTTATTACAGGCGTAGGTTTCAGTCAGGAGAAAATGAGTCTGGGAAATATCATTTTGTCAGGTTATAGTCCTACCATTCTATTGGATGGAGCTCCTCATATTCAAAGTTTTGGTGGAAATCAGGCTGTCAATATGGGAATTATTGCTGAAGAAGTCATTAAACAAGGTTTAGATAAAAGCCGTTTTGATATCAGAATTGATACCAATGATTATTCTCAAATTATTTATAGCAGTCAATATGATGAAACCCATTACAATTATCTGGCGAGAATGGCAGAAGCGTATGGCGAACAGTTTTATTACGATGGAGAAGTTCTTCACTTCGGGAAACTTCCACCACAAAATAAGCCGATCAAATTAACTTACGGAAGCAGTGCAAACGATATAAAAGTTGAATTAAAAGCTGTTCATACCAAACCACAATTTTATGGTTACAATAGTAATAAAAATGAAGTTTTGAAGTCTGGTTCAACACCGATTCAGCATGTTGGAGATTTAGCAAAAACTGCTTATCAACACAACGATACAATTTATAAAACGCCTTCTTTGAGAGTTGCTCCCATCAAAGCAACCACTCATTTGGATGTTGAATATTCACAAAAAAGCACTTCTGGAAGCGAGGCGGTGAATGTTTTCAATCTTTCAGGTTCTACAACCGTTCCTTTTTTACATCCTGGATGTAGTGTAGATATTGAAATGCGAAAAGTTGATACGAATGAAACTTCGTATTTCACAAGAATAATGATTACAGAAACCACGCATGAAATTGATACAATCGGTCATTACACCGGAAGTTTTGCAGGAATTGCATCTGATACAGGCTTTTTACCAAAACCTGAATTCACCGTTCCAATTGCACAGCCACAGATTGCAACAGTCATTTCAAACACTGATCCTGAAGGACAAGGAAGAGTTCAGGTAAGATTTGACTGGCAAACAAACGACACCACTCATTTTATAAGAATGATGAGTCCCGATGCAGGAGGAACTGATCAGATTACCCAAAACCGAGGGTATGTAGCCATTCCGGAAGTTGGCGATCAGGTAATGGTAAACTTTGTACACAATCACCCAGACCGACCTTTTGTAATGGGCGGAATGTTTCATGGGGGAACAGCTTTGGGAGGATTTGCGGACAATCGTGTAAAATCTATCATGACCCGAAGTGGACATAAAGTGGTTTTCACAGAAGATGAAAGTATTATTATTACTGATAAATCGGGTAATGAAATTCATCTGGATACAACGGGAAGTAATATTAATATCACCGCTCCGGAGACAATGACATTGAATTGTAAGAATATGTTTATTAATGTGACTGAAAACATGACAACAAGTGTAGGAATGGATCAGTCTGATACTATTGGAATGAACAGAACCCAAAGTATAGGATTAAATGCTACCCAAAGTGTGGGAGCTATGAAAATGACTTCTGTAATTGGAGATACAAGTATGTTTATTACAGGCAAATTGACGGAAATGATTGAGGGAGATGTACATAGTGAGACCATGAAAGAGAGAAATGAAGTTAGCGAAGGAAAAATAACTACACAAAGTATAGGCACTAATGAGCAGCACTCCGAAAAAATTGTTCAGAATAATAGCGGTGAGAAAAGTAATAATTATTAACATTTTCAGCCATGAGCAGAACGAGAATTGTAAAAGGAAATATCACAAAAGTTATCGGAGGAAATTACAAAAGATATTCTAAAGATAATATTGAAAATATTGGATCTAAAGTAATACAGATTGGTAAAGAAGAAGGCGTAAGTTATGGGATAAATAAAGAACCACCAAAACCACCGATGCTAAATTTTTCGGAACCTATTTTAAATGGGGACGTTATTTTTTGTAATGGATATTTAAGCAGTCCGAAAAAAAATCCAGGATCCTATCTCAATGTTATAGTTGATAAGGTTCCAGATGATGTTTCTCAAAACCCAATGAGAGGAGCAAATATGAATGAAAAAAAGATAACTGATCATGTTGATATTTATACCAATGATGAGCTAGAAATTGATAATCGTCAAGGAGGCGGTACATTGTATAGTGATCCCAATTATGAAACGACAGAAAATTATCGATGGATATTTGCTGCAAAAGAAAAGTTTGAAGGATATTGGGAAGGTTATGATAACGTTACAAAAAAAAGGTATTCTCAAGTTTTTAAAGAATATTTTCATGCTCTCGGAAATGCACATTTCATTAATGGTTCTCATGGTCTTCAGTCTTCAGGAGCGCACCGTGTAGAACATGGCATTGCACAGGGTTATGCTTGGGCTAAAAGAAAATGGAACATTAAAGAAAAATCTGTTATTGATGATTTGAAAGAAAAAAATCCCGGAGCTCTTAGCTATTCACCACAATACAAACCTATAACTGTAGTAGGGCATAGTCAAGGGGCAGCAATTGCCGCAGGAACTGCACTTGGAATTATTTATTATGCCTATGAAATGGGTTGGGAAGAGATCCCTATCAATATATTATTTTTAGGAACACATCAGCCACAAGGACTTTACGGAAAAAATTACGAGCATTTCAAAAACTATTATTTCGAAGATTTTATTAAAGAATGGGTTCTGGAGTGGATTGGAGATATTTTTACTAAAGAAAAACTGTATCAAAATCAGGGAATCTATGAAAAAATGAATGAGCTTCTTGGAGGCGATTCGTGGGGAGGTCTAATAGATAGATCTGTACAGTTTACTTTTCCTAATGACAGAGCTTTATTTGTAACCAGAATGGGAGATATTCCTTATGTGAAAAATGCATGTAATGAAAAAGACAATCTCTATGTTGAAAGTTGGGGATTTTATGCAGGAGCAAGCGCAGAAGGTTTTTTCTCGGAAGAAGGTTATCATTTTCCTAAACGTCTTTTAGATAAAGCTTTCAATCCTGATGGAAGTATTAACGGAAATGCACCTACATTCAGAGAATGCGTAAAATCTTATTGGAAAATTTATCATCAGTATAAAACGTATCGGGACTATATAAAGGCTAATCCGTCTAAAAAGTATGTAACGGCAAAATATAAAATTCCTATAATAAGCAATGTGTTACCGGATTGGTTTCATACAATTTTAGATCAAGCAATTTCAAAAGCAGAAGGAGCAAAAAAAGCTCTTTATATGAAATGTGAATTGTACCGTCTTAAGCTTAATGCCTTAATAGCTTTTGAAAAAGTGCATAATATGGAACTGCAGGCCCATTTTGCTCCGGTAGGATTAATGTTTAATAAAGGAACGCTTTCAGATTGGGATCAGTATCAGGATCAAACCATTTGGGATCGGGTAAAAGATACAGGTAAAGATTTGTTTTACCGTTTAGATTATTCTTCTGGTGCGACTTTGGAACAAAAACGGAAAGAAGAAAAAGCATTTGTAGAAGGCGAAGGAAAAACCCGAATGGTAAAAACAAGTATTGTCAATACCGCAGGAATAAAAAAATGGGTAGACCAAGCCAAAGAAGAACTGAAAATTACAAAACACTGGTACACTGATATTGTAGATTGGGCAAGAGGCGACAAAGAATATGAAGGTTCCGGATGGGCGCATGGTGCAAGACAAAGCCTGGCAAAAGCTATTGGTTTTACAGATGGCAATATAGACAATCTTTTTGACGCCGGAATTTATTCTATGCTGCAAAGTGGTGAAGTCGATATTAGTAACAGCAAAAGGCTGATTAAGATGATTAATGAAGATCCGGAGTTTGTTGAATATGAGAAAGAAATTGCGGAACTAGTAGTTAAGAGTCCTGATTATTTAAAGAATAATTTTGAAGTTGCCAATCTTCCTCTAAAATCAATTCAATTAGGAGGAAAAAGAGCCAAAGGAGATATGTTGGATCAGTTTAAAAATCCATTCAGTGCAAAATACAGAGATACTTGGAAAGTTGCAGCAAATGAATTAACTTGGTTACTTAGAAGTATTGGCGTTAAATCTAAAATCTCTGTTTATAAAAATGGGAATGTTATAATTAATCATAATTTCAAAGATACTTTTGATTTACGAGCTTCAGAAGATGGCTCAAGGAGTATTGAATACGATGTGGTAAGTATTATTTCTGGTTTTCTCTATCATGACATTGCAGGAGGAAATGATTTAATGAAAGTAAAAGGAAACTGGAGTAATCAATACACTAAAAAAGATATTGAATGGAAAGCCAACGGAGACAAAATTATTGAAGAAGGTATGAAAAAATGGAAAGAAAAAATGGAGCAAGATCGTTTAAAATGGTTACGTGATACGCAATAAAAAATTATGAAAAAAGTACATTTATTAATTATATTAATGACTGCTTTATTTAGCTGTCAAAAAACTGAAAAAATGAAAGAGAAATTGTTTCCAGAAAGACCTTATGAAGATGCTAAAATAGATAAGTTTTATTGGGCTGATAGTGGCTGGGATTACACAATGATTCCATTAATAAGACCTTATAAAATACAACAATTACAAGGTTCTCGAATCTGGATGCTGGATGCACATAATTCTAATCCGAAAATTGAATCATTTCACGGGAAAAATACAGTATTAAGCAGTTTCGATCCTGTGGATATGTTTAATATAAAAGATATATATATATACGGAAGCCAAGGTAAAAAATTAGACTTTGATGAAAAGGAAGAATTTCCAAGAATATGGTTTATTATTAACTCCAAAACAAAAGAAGTAAGAGGCTATGAGAAGGAATTGGATTTCCAAGCAGAACTCAAAAAACTCAATCTTCCAGAGACATTTCTAAATCCTGATGAAGTGTATGAGCAATATAAACAAAACCCTGTTTTACCTTGGTTTCCTGAGGATATTAAAAAACAGTTGAAAGAAGCGAAAGCGAAGCAAGGAAAATAAATAAATACCAGCTAACGGGATGATAGATCATATTAACTTCATTAGTCTTTTTTCACCATATATTATTGATTCTTTCAAAAATGATGATGATTTTCTTGTTGTTCTATTAATAATGGGAGCCATTTTTTTTGCTATCGTAGTAATTATTGGTGTGGTTTTATGTTTACTATTTATTTTGTTGCTAATCGGGCTTATAACAGCAGGTATTTTATCAACCTCTGTTTTGATAGGTATTCAACAGAAATCTATTAGTAAAGGTTTCAAAACTTTTTTCTTGGGCGTTTCAATGGTCGGCTGTACAATTGTAGCTATAATCTTTTTTTGGTTTGTCAATTCTGTTAAAGAATGGTGGGATACTAATATTTCCATAATTATTGGAGTGTTTTGTGGAATTTTGGTAGGTTATATTTTAGGTTTATTAATGTTTGTAGCTTTGAAAAAAATAATCTCATTATTACAGACGAAATATCAAACTATTCGAAGCATTTCTAAATCCTGACGAAGTGTATGAGCAGTACAAACAAGACCCTGTTTTACTTTGGTTTCCTGAGGATATTAAAAAGCAATTGCATGAAGCAAAAGAAAAAAAAGGAAAGTAATATAATGAGGAACTAGCTTCCTCATTTTTATTAACAAAATACGATGCGGTAAGTGTTTTCTCTATAACGACATAGCAGGAGAAATGATTTCACAGAAGATGAAAGTATTATTATTACTGATAAATCAGGTAATGAAATTCATCTCGATACGACGGGAAGTAATATTAATATCACTGCTCCAGAGACGATGACATTGAATTGTAAGAATATGAATATCACTGCTCCAGAGACGATGACATTGAATTGTAAGAATATGAATATCAATGTGACGGAAAGTATGAACACAAACGTGGGAATGAACCAAAACAATACCGTGGGAATGAATATTTCTGAAAGTGCAGGTATGAACAGAACTTCTACTGTTGGTTTATTAAATATGCTTTCTGTTGGAACTGATTTTATTACAAACGTTACAGGGAAAATGACTGAGTTTATTACCGGAAATAAAGAATCGCATACAGAAAAAGATCGATTAAGAGTTGCCAATGGTAAAATTACCAATCAAAGTCAGGGAGTTTTTGAACAGCATTCTCAAAAAGAGATTAAGAATAATTCTGCAGAAATTTCAAAAAACCATTAGTTATGGGCAAGGAATCTTTTATAGGAGGAGATTATATTGAAACCACCGGAGGTGCTTCCAAAACCTATGCAGGGAAAAATATTGAAAACTCTTCTGTTGGAAATCAGTTTACACAGAATGGACTTGATTCGGGAGTGACTTATGGTATCAATGAAGAAGCTCCAAAAATTTCAGGAATAAAAGAAGATGTTTTTTTATTTCTATTATTTTTCATAGATGAGGATCATAAAGGGAAATTAATGATTTCTGAAGCTTGCCAGACAAGATTAAAAAATATAAAAAAACTATCCTGGTATGAAGATAAAAAGTATAAAGCTTTCAGTATTCCCATCCAAAGTGTTGATGAAATATTAGATCAAATTCCATTAATTATAAAAAAACATTCTGAAAATGATAAAAAAAGAGTAGTTATAGCAGAAATCGGAGTTTTTTCTCATGCAGGAGGAGATGGACCGATTTCTTATAATAAAAAGGTAACGATCTGTCCAGAACCAAACTATAAACAGCAAATGTTGATGTGTGGGTGGGAACAAATAGATGTTTTGTGGTCGCCAAGTGGGAAATTTGTATTTTATGGTTGTAATACTGGAAATAATGGTGGAGTATTTAATAATTTTGTTGAAAACATATCTAAATTATCAAACTTTAAAGATATAGAAATATGGGGACAATCAACGTCATCTTTCCCATCATTCTACCCAGATTATAGAGTTACAACTATTGCTAGAAGTACAGGAAGCAATGGTTTGGGATGGGATGTTGGCGAAACATATCAAGTTGCCGGAAATGCAGGAGAGGGATCGAAGGCAATAACATATACTGGGAAGGACAAGACAGAAGAAGAATTAAAAAAATTTCCTAAAGCAAATAATCTTAATGTTTATAAAAATGGGGCACTCATTAAATCGTCACATCAAGGGGTGTTTAATGATCATCGTTAAACTATCTTTATTACTAATTTTAAGTTGTAAAAAAATGGATAAACAATATTTTCAAGTATTTGGAAAAGAAGAGTTACTAAAAAACACTAAAATAAATCTTTTAAAAATTGATGACCAGGGACATAAAAGTACATCTACAATACTTTGTAATGGCAAACTCAACAAAATAGACGCTGAAAATGAAGCTGCTTTTATTTATGAGTTTTATGTTTCATATAATGATTCTCATGTACAAATCTTAAAAATGGAAAATATATTCAGAAACGCTTCTGATGAAGTCAATCAGTTATATTTGGAGAAAAAAGACAATAATATTTTCGTGAAATTTATTGGAAGAGAAGCTGATTTAAAAGTAAATGAAGGGTTTCAAAAAAAATTAATCTTAAAAGATGAATATTATAAATTGAATCATATTCAGGAAGATGAAGAACTAAAAAAGAATAATCAATTATTTTTTAAATGTAAATAATAAACTTTTAGATTGTGTTGAAAAAGGGAAATGGTATAAATACAAAGCTAAATTCAACAGAGATCCTGAAAAAATGAATTAAAAATTCTAAAATGGGCATCTGAATACGATGAAAGTAGAAAACGAAATCTTTTGATAGATGTATCAAATAAAGGTTTGGTCGAAATTTCGCATCAAATTTTTCCCACTTCTACTGCTCATAAATTAAAGATGTATGCATATTTTCAAAAGCCAGAATTATACGCAAAGGCAGAAATTACACAAGGCGAGGTTTTGATTGTAATTGGTACGGAACAGCATTCTCAGTCTTATGGTAACAAGTTGATGTTTCCTGCGCAGGCGGTGAGCGAAATCAAAGAAAATTATAAAAATCATAAATATGCAAATATTATTATTTTCTCGGATGAGTTTTCTGATATGCAGCTAAGTATTATTAAGAGAGATGCTAAAAAATGGAATACCAATTTGTATTTTAAGAAAATTACAACAGTTTCAGAATTAATAAAATATATCAATGACGGAGATGCTACTGTAAGCAGAGGAAAAGCCAAAGTTTCTACTCTTAAGATTTTTTCTCATGGTTTACCAAGTATTTTAGATTTTGGTTTGGACGGTGATAATGAAGAAGCACAACGTTTTAAAATCCAGCATGTATCTCAATTAAGAAAAGAATCTTAAAGAAAGTCTTGCACAAAAGCTGAGCGATCATTTAGATGCAAAGGTTTATGCATATTTAAGAAGAAGCAATTATACATCAACTTGGCTTGATGGTGGAAATAAAGAATATAAATCTCTTTATATGACTATTGAGGATGAGGGAGTTAGCAGTCCATTTAATCCTGTAGATTGGTATCGTGCAACCTTTGGTGATAGTAGATGGGATGAAGCATTATGGAATTCCCGCGGGGCTTTTCTACCTCCTACTTCCGGAGCTTCACCAGGTGGATCGCTTGAAGCAGGAATGTTTATTTTTGAAAGTGGAAAAGAACCAAAAAAAATAACTGATAAATGAAATATCTAAAAATTTTAATACTATTTCTTGTTATTTATATTTTGGCTTGTTGTACCATATACTTTTCTATGAGTGAATATGAAAATACACAATCAGCTTCGGGTCTGAGTTGTTCATACATTAGAGATGTTTTGTTTTTCTCTATTTTTTCGACTTTAATAACATCTATTTTATATTATATTTTTAAAAAGATTTTAAAAAAAGAAAAATATATTTCTATGGTTACGGTTTTAGTCTATTGTATTGTTGTATTCTTTAGTAACTATTATATTTTTGTAGATAGAGTTTCTTCTTGGAGTAGTTTTACTTTTTCAGGCGAGCTAATGGGGATTGTTTCCCACTCTTATATTTATTTAATTTTCACCTCAATTTTCTTATATTTCTTTTTAAAAAAGTTACAACAGAAAATATAGAATGAGAGGATGAATTATTCACTTTTTTGACACAATTTTTCTTTGAAAATTTGAAAAATCTACTATCCTGAGTTTATTAAGGATAAATCAGGTAATGAAATTCATCTCGATACAACGGGAAGTAATATTAATATCACTGCTCCAGAGACGATGACATTGAATTGTAAGAATATGTTTATTAATGTGACGGAAAACATGACCATGAGTGTAGGAGTGGATCAGTCTGATACTATTGGAATGAACAGAATCAAAGTATAGGATTAAACGCTACCCAAAGCGTGGGAGCTTTGAAAATGACTTCTGTAATTGGAGATACAAGTATGTTTATTACAGGAAAATTGACGGAAATGATTAAGGGAGATGTTACAAGTGAAGTGAAGCAAGGCAAAACTGTAATTAATTCTGATCAGGGAATTGAAACTACTTCAAACGGATTTATAAAATATTATGGATTATACTAATCCAAGGTATGCCACTTTTAAGTGGCAGTGGGTAATCATTAGAAAAAATACATTAGTAAAACCAGAATAAATGTACAAAATAATAATTATCCTTCTTTTCTTCAGCTTAAATTCTTGTAATGGGCAAGAAAGTGAAAAAACTGAATCAAAGAGAAAAACTGAATCGAAGAAAAAAGAATTTACAATGGAACGATTTGATATAGATAAATTTAATAAAAACCAGCAAAATAATGTGTGGACTTATATAGATGAAGATGGCAATTCTGTTAGAGCAACAAAAAACGAGAGCATTGTTTTTGAAAATAATGAATACACTACAAAAAATAAAATGGACGGCTATACGATAGAGGTAAAAACCAAAAAATCACCATTTAATATCAATAAAAATTTTCATGCAAATGGATTTTTAAAAATGATAGGTACTTCTTTTCATAATGGTTTTTTAAAAGGTATTTGGAAAGAATATAATGAAAAAGGAGAATTTATAAAAGAGGTTGATTATGATATTCCGTACAAAAGTTATCCTTGGGAGAAAGTTGAACAGTTTCTTCTAAGCAAAAAAGTGGATTTAATGGATCCATTAACAAATGTATTTCGAGAATTAAACGATCAAAATATACCGACTTGGTATTTAGATTGGGATACGGGTAAAAAGAATGCTTCTATGTTTCAAATAATTGAAAATGTTGAGATAGACGCTAAAACAGGGAAGATTATTAAAGAATACCAGACATTCAGAGAGCCATAAATACAGTAATTTAAAATAAAGTGAAATATTAATTCACATAAATATATTTGTTAATTATACCAAATTCTTCTTAAAAATTCCTTAAAATTAATCATATTAATGTGATAATTATATTTTATAATATCTAAAATCCTTTATACAAAAGGGTTTTTCTGTGTTTGTATCAAAAGTCGTAGAACTACTACATCAAATCGTAGTATTACTACAAAAACTGAGATTTATTAGATTTATAGTTCCAAAAGAAATCAATGGCTCTATCTTTGGAGTAACCAAATCACAAAATATTAACTGTTTAAAATTTACAAAATGGCAGACAATTCAAGAGGAATCTTAAAATTCAACGGAAGCGAAGGACAAAAATTACTAAAGCTTAATTACAGCGTATCGAGATCTACAGACGTTTCAGGACGTGTAGCATCAGATCCTTCCAACGCAATCATCAAATTAACGATCGAAGCAACAGAGAAATCTGAAATTCTTGAAAGTTTGCTTAATGGCAAGTACAAACCGACTACAGGTGAAATTACTTTCAACAAATCTCACGAAGAAGGTACTTTGATTACCCTAAACTGGGAAAACGGATACGTTATTCAGCACGAAGTAGATTTTGATGCAATAGACCAAAATTCTATGTTAATCAGTTTTGTAGTAAGCGCAGAAAAAATCAACTACGGTGGAGCTGAATACGCAGGTGTTTGGCCGGGAGCTTAATTTTTCGCTTATGAAATGATTAATGTGTATGAGTATAACTATTCATACACATTTTCGATATAGTATCATTTTTGTTGTAAAATCAGATTTAATTTCCAAAACTTTCCGGTTATGAATCAAAGTGAAGTAAACGAAATTCAAGAATTAAATTCATTTAAATATGCTTGGTACAGAAACGGGAAATATTCTGTAAACGTCAAGTCATACCTTACCTTAGGCAACGGAAAAGCAAACGAAACAGAAACAGAAGAAATCTGGGAAATCATTCCTGGAGAATATAAGCATATTGATATTCTTATTTCAGATAAAAAATATATTCATTTCGATGCTCAGATGAAACCTTTCTATGAAATATTAGATCAGGTCAATAAAGCAACCGAAGATCTCTCATTACTTCTCAATGAAGATAAAACCATTGAAAAAATAGAAAATGAAGCGGTAATTATTGAAAAATGGGAAGAGATTAAACGAAAAGAATTGCGTTTTCTGCAGTTGGTAAAAGATTCTTACAACGAGATCATCAATATTTATGATAAAGAATTTCATCGGATTGATGATAATATTAAAGCCAATCTTCTTTATCAGATACTTTTTTATCCGTTTCCAAATACCGGAGTGAACTTTACAAATGAAGGGCAATTCAAAGAAAGAGAATTTCTTTCAACTCTTTTTCCGGGAGAAAAAATAGTGTACGAAACAAACTATCAGTTTGTAGATAATAAAGACAAATTTCAGATGAACATTCTAGGAAAGCTTAAAAACCATACTGGAGATTTTAATGAAATTTATGCTCAAAATTATCAGAAAGCTTTAAATATTCCATTAGAATATGATCTGATGATGGAAGGAGAATATATTTATAACCTCGATTCCGTTTTATCAGAAATTGTATTTCATGTAAAGGAAAAGCTAAATGAAAAAATGCTGTATGTCTGCAGATATCATATTCAATTAATACCGTAAACAATATGAGTCAACTGTATATCGCACAAGAAACTCCGCTTATGTGTACCAGCGGAAGACGGCTGATCGGAATAGGAGTCAGTTCTCAGTCGAGCGTTTATCTTAAAAATGGCTCAAAACTGATGGCGACAGAAGACGATCGTTTTAAAGACAATTTTATTTGTCCGCAAATGATGATTGCCGGAGCTGTTGCTGGAGTTGGAATTGCCGCTGCATTTGGGGGCGGATTGTTTGTTTTGGCCGCTGCAGCTTGGGCTGGAAGTGCGCTTATTGATGATTGTCTGAATATTTGCTCATTTCTTACCAAAGGAAGTGACTGGACGAATACACACCAAAAAGTGAGAGTTGAAGGTAAAAAGCCACTTCTTCAAAATTCTACATTAAATTGTTTTTTGGGTGGAACAGTGAAATTTCATCTTCCTACACCAGCTCAGATTACTGAATTGAGCAACGCCGCAGCTATGGCGCAGGATTCTTATAATGATAATTCTGATGAAGCTGCACCAATTGGTGATTATACAAGAATGAATACTGATGATCAGGCGGTGCTGGACGAAATGTTTGGTCCCGGAACTTTTAAACCTGAAGATTTTAATACGAATCGTGATAACGGTTTTTATGCTTCTTTATACAAAAATAATAATACAGGACAATATTTTGTAGCTTTCCGAGGATCGGAACCTAAAGGAATGCAGTTTTATCATGATTGGTTTATAGAAGATGGAGGGCAGGCTTTTGGAGCTCATACTCCGCAGATAGAAAAAACGATGAATCTCGCCAAGAAGATGAAGGAGGCAACCAATGGAAATACTTCTTTCACAGGACATTCTTTGGGTGGTGGAAACAGCGCAATGGCATCTTATTATACAGGATTACCGGCTTATACTTTCAATACAAGAGGAGTACATGACAATACTCTTGAATTTCTGGATGAAAAAGGAGCAGCAGGTTCTACTTCCAATATCATCAATTACAGCACGAGTAATGATATCCTAAATGCACTTCAGAATAACAGAGAAGGTCTTTTATCTACACTTGCCATTTCAAGAATTCCCGGTCTGAATAAACTGGCAATTTTTGGAGGTCTCACAGGTGCTGTTCCTAGAGCATTAGGCGAACAAAACGAAATTTTCGGATACATTCCGGATAATGAAGGAATGAATCTGAAAACATTCGGAAGCGGTCACAGCGCGTATGCAGATGCTGTAGAAGCTATGATTGCAACCATCAATACCAATGTAATTGCAGTAAACCCATAATCCATGAAAAAAATAATCTTTTTAATCTTTTTTACCATGACCTTATTTTCCTGTCAGGATACAAGATCCCGAAAAACTCAAAATAAAGAGCAATATCCTCCTCAAAAATTATTTGAAGGAACACAATTACAAGCAGCACAAAAAATTTTTGATGAAGATAATTCAGGATTAGAAAGTGCTTTAAAAGATAACCCACAAATCATCAATCAGTTGAGTGATACTAAAGGATATACTTTACTGATGTATGCTTCTATTGTAGAAAATCTTCCTGCAATGGAAATTCTCCTTAAAAACGGAGCAGACCCCAATCTTGTAGTTCCTAATGAAGGGCTGGGTTTACCCCTTTCTCATGCAGTTGCCTTAAATAATTATGAAATGGTAAAACTTTTATTTAAATATAAAGCTAATCCAAATCCTGAATTAGGGAACAGTCCGCTTTGCAGTGCAATGTTCTTAGGAAACGAACAAACCGAAAGAAAAATGATCGATTTTTTGCTGGAACATGGTGCAGATATTAATCATACTTCTTATTTGGGTGAAAATATTATGGAAGCAGCAGCACGAAATGATTTTGAAACAGCTGAATATTTTTTAGAAAAAGGGGGAAACCCTAAAATAAAAGGAACAGAGCTTTCTCCAATGGCAAAATATATTGAACATGAAAAAAAAGAGCAAGCTAAAAATCAAAATCCTAAAGCAGCTGTTTATCGTGAAAACCTATCGAAAATCTCCAAAGTACTCCAGGATAAATATCATATTACATTTCCTGTAAAAGACGATCCAAAAGCAGAAGCAAAACTAAGAATGGATCTGTATGAAAAACTGAGTGAAAAAGACAAAAAATCTGTGAATTTTAATAAAAATTATGGTGAAAACAGATATAAAGAAGACCAGAAACTTTTGTCTCAATAAAATAGAAATTACTCAAAAACGAGTCGTAGTATTACTACAAAAAGTGAAATTTTAAGTTTAAATTTTTCTTTCGGTATTAATTATGATTAAATTTAAAATAGTTAGAATCACAAAAATTTTCATAGTAAAAAATATGAAAATTTTGTCATCTCCAATGAGATAGAATAAAATGCAAAAACCAAATTCACAAGTTTAAAGAAAAATATTATGTTTCAGGATAATCCTATAAAACCGCAGCTTTCGGATGAAATAAAATCTGGCGCAACGCAAAATCTAAAAGAAGAAGTTTCAACAAAAATAGCAGATAAAGCCACTGAAAATATTAAAAATGTCAGCCAGCCAATGAATGGAGCGGTTAAGAATTCTTCAGACATGTTTATGAATCAGATGGCTCAGACCAATAATTCGGCAATAGTAGAAGATAAAGTTTGGGCAAATCAGCCTACTTCAAAAATACACAATGCTTTGGCAATTCCTACAAGTCAGATTTTAGGGATCAACAGAGTGGTAAAGCTCGATTTGGTTATTGAAGGACAGGTAATCAAGCATTTTAAACATTTTAAATTAAGCCAGAGTGCCATAAAGCATCATGAATTCAGCATTACTCTTGCTCATGATACGCTTGGTTCTGCAGAAAATCATAATCTTGAAGAAGCTCAGAATTTTTTAGGAAAAAGACTGACTGTAATTTTTAAATATAAAGATGTCATCGACGGTCCCGAAAGAAATTTTGTGGGAGTCATCACAGAAGTAGGTTTCAGTCAGGAAAAAGGCAGTTTAGGAAATATTGTACTGAGTGGTTTCAGTCCGACCATACTTTTAGATGCAGCTCCGCATATTCAGAGTTTCGGAGGAGCTCAACCAATTAGTCTTAACAGTATTGCCGATCAGGTGATTAAAGAAGGACTTGGCGGAAATAAATTCGATTTTAGAGTAGACGCTCAATATGGAAACGTTTCTTACAGCTCTCAGTACGAAGAGACGCATTACAATTATTTGGCAAGAATGGCGGAAGCGTATGGTGAACAATTTTTCTATGATGGAGAAGTTCTTCATTTCGGAAAACTTCCACCGGCAGAGCAACCCGTAAAACTGACTTACGGAAGTAATGTAAATGATGTGAAAGTAAGGATGAAAGCGCAGCATGTGAATCCTTCATTTTATGGATACAACAGCAGTAAAAACGAAAAACTGACAACAGGAAGTTCTAAAATTAACCATGCTTCTGATATTGCAAAACGTGCCTACGAAATTTCAGAAAAAACATTTACAACACCCTCTCTAAGAGTTGCCCCGATAAAAGCAGCCTCTTTCATGGATATTGATGTTTCACAAAAAGGAACAGCAGGAAGTAAGGCTTCTCAGGTATTTATTACGTCAGGAGAAACTACAGTTCCGTTCTTATATCCTGGTTGTACGGCAGATGTTGAGATGAGAAAACAAGATACCAATCAGACTTCTTATTTCACCAAATTAATGATGGTTGAGGTGACCCATGAAGTGGATGCGAGAGGATATTATACCGGAAATTTTGAAGCAATTGCTGCAGACAGCGGTTATATTCCCCGTCCTGAGTTTGAAAGTCCCAGAGCTGAAGCTCAGTTTGCAAAAGTTACTGCAAATGCAGATCCATTGAATCAGGGAAGAGTAAAGGTTCAGTTTGACTGGCAAAGTGGACAAGATACATCAGAATTTATCAGAGTAATGACTCCTGATGCAGGAAGCAGTGACAAAGTAAATAAAAACCGTGGATTTATGGCCATTCCGGAAGTTGGTGATCAGGTAATTATCAATTTCGTTCATCAACATCCAGACCGACCTTTTGTAATGGGAGGAATGTTTCACGGTGGAATTGGTGGCGGTGGCGGAGCCGGAAATAATGTCAAAAGTTTATCCAGCAAAAGCGGAAATATTATTTGTTTAAATGACGGAGCCGGAATTGAAATTAAAGACAGGAACGGAAATCATGTTACTTTAAGCGGAACGGGTGATGTGACCACTTTTGTGAGTAATGATAATAATGAAGATATTGGTAATAATCATACAACCAATGTAAAAACAAAGACCACAATTAATGTGGGAAAAGACCAAAGTGTTTTGACAATGGATAATGCCGGAAAAATAAGTGTAAAAAGCAATACCGAAATAAAATTGGAGACAGGAAGTAGCTCAATCACTATGGATAAAGATGGAAATATTACTATAAAAGGAATTAATATAACTGTCGAGGGAACTACAACAAAAATAATTGGAAGTTCGCTAACAGAAATAGGTAAAAAAGGCGCAGATGCAGGAATAAAAATTGATGGAGATGTTACTATTAAAGGCGGAAAAATTATTGAAAACTAATAATGAAATCGGATTTGCACAAATATCAGATAGATAGGTCATTTAGTCTTCAAAAAATTGCGGAAAATTTAGGTTTAAATGCAAAACAACTTAAGGATTTTCATAATACCAATTCTCTTCCTCATGAATGGATTAAAGATGATGATACATTTCCGCAATGGCTTGAATGTTTATATATACCTGATTCAGAAATCAATTTGATAGAGAATAAGAAAAGAAGAGAATCTTTAGATTTTGTTAGTTTAAAACAGGCAAGCATTGATAAAAGTAAGTATAAAATCAATCAGAAAATTGATTTGCAGATTTCTGGAAACAGTATGATTGATTCTGAAACTGAGATTATTTGGGAAGTCAGTAAGCGAAAAGAAGAAAATAGTTTTTATAGTGATATCAAGCAAGTTTCACATCAGGTAAAATATATTAAATCTATCTACCGCCAGTTTGCAGAATATATGCAAAAATTTAATATGCCTCTCGAACATCTTGTTATAGAAATGACAGATGCTGGTAATATACAATCTGTGGCTAACCAAGATGAAATATGGTCAAATTGGGTAGTACTTAGAAAATCATTAGAAACTGAAACAGATAACACAATTGAAGAAAAAAATATCTTGGAGGGTGGAGACAAAGATTTTCAAGATACACTACCACTTATTAAAAATAATATTTTATATAATCTGTTTTTCAATGATTGTTACAGCGATTACAATGTCACAGGAAAGTTTGTAGAACAGAAAAAAGATCAGTACAATTCTCAAGCTTTTAACAACGAAAAAGTAAATATTACAGTAAAAAGAAAAGTAGAAAAAGAAGGTGATGTTGCTAAGATAAAATTTTTATGCGAAAGTGATTCTGATCATAATAAACATTTGAAAGAAATTTATAATTCTCGATTGAAGGAGTTTTTGAAAGAAAATTATGATTATTCATTAATATGGTCGATTGAATATCATTTTGATATTAAAAAAGGGATGATGCTTTTTTGTCAATCTAAAATAAAAGAACGTACGAGCAGTAATTACATCCATTCGATGGAGCATAAGATAGAGCTAATATAAAACTTAACACAAGATGAGTAAATTATATGTGCCTGACGGAGCATGGTTAGTATGTTCTGATGGAATGAAGAAACAACAAATAAAAGTCACCAGCCAAAACAAGGTAACTATCGCAGGAGGTTATTTTAAAGCTACAATTGATGATAGGCCAGGTGGTAACTTTATGTGTGCGAAAATGGTTATTGCGGGTGCTATTATCGGTGCTATTGTTGGTGCCGCATTAGTTGCGGGTTCGGTGCTGACCGGAGGTGCTTTGGCTGTAGCTGCTTGTGCGGCGGCGGGTGCAGCTGCTGGTGCAGGTATATCCATGATACCTTCTATATGTGGAATTTTACTGAAAGACTGGATGCCTTACGATACCAACGTACTTACTGTAGGAAAACATCCATTATTAGAAAACTCAATGATACCTTGTTTTTTAGGAGGTAATGTAATGATTCTTTATTCTGAGAAAGCAGCTGATGAATTTACCGATAAAGTAATTGCAGAAACAGCATTAACTGTCGGAGCAATTATTTGTGTCTCTTATTTAGCTTCCGCATTTGTTATTGGTGTAGGTGCAGCAGGAACCTCGATAATGGCAACATATGCTGAGTTTGGTTTGGCTTCAGCATTTGCTCAGGGAACTGGTATGGCAACGGTTTTTGGAACTTCATATTTGATAAACGGTTTGTACGATGAGGTAAAAGATGCAACAGGTTTTGAAAATTATGTAACTGGTGAAGCTTATAATTTGAATGATATGCCTGAAAACCAAGTGATGGTAGAGGCCACGGATAAATCTTATGGTGCAGCTACCGATGCTTTAGGATCTGGTAAAGATATTGCTAAAGCTCAAACATCAGGATATCAAAGTACTACAGTCAATCAATCTACTATATCACAAAATAGAGTATTTGTTGCTGATAGCAGAGGTAATGTCACTCCACCAGGAACCACAATTACTAACACAACCATCTCTGCTAATAATCGTCTGCCAAATTCAAGTATTGGAAACAGCCAGATAAATGTAAATGCTTCAAACACGAGTGTCAGAATTACCCAAAATACAACTACGGCTTCGTCAACGAATGTGAATTCTGTACATGGCACTCAGTACAATAATTCTTTGAGAAGTAATGCTTCAACGGGAGTGAAAACAACTTTGAGTGGTGCACTCAAAGGTTTGGCAATTAATTTTGGTATTGATGTATTAAGAGCTACTTCAAATTGGGCATTGGCTTCACAAATTAGTGATCTTAATAACGCTATGCAAAATGAAGAAGTTGCTGCAAGAGCTAAGATTACGGTTATAGCGGGAAAAGATTAAGAATAAACAGTCTAATATTACATGAAAAATTTAGTATTCACATTAATTTTCATTTTTCCTTTAATAGTTACAGCTATTTTTATCACTAGAATTATCAAAGTCGATTCAAAATTAGAGTTGGTGAAAGAAGATCCTGTTTTACAAGGAAATCTCAAAAAAAAATTAACTATTGATAAGCATGCCAGTAAAAGAAGAGTTTACTTTTATTTAGATGATTCGAAAAAGCATAGATATGAAAGAAATTATAGAGGATTTGTTACAAATTGGTATGTTCTTGGAAATCTTAAACAATTTGAAAACAGTAATACATTAACGTTTTACAAAGAAATAAATCAAAATAAATCAGATGATGAAAAAATCTCATTTTTTAGTCTGAATAATGTGAATAAAAATTTTTCTTATTACTTTGATATTTTTCAATTTGTGAAAGAAAAATATTTTTTTGTTCTTCTCGTAATATTTATAATGTATATTTTCGGAGCAAGTTGGGTTATTGATCATTACGGAGGCATAACTCAGTTAAAAATAGTTAGCATTATTTTTTTTGTGGATATAGTATATTTATTGTTGTTATTATTTTGGTGAAAAAAATTAAAACTAAAATTATTTTATGAAAAGAGTAATTCAGATTATTTTATTAATATGTTCGATATTTATTTTAGTTGTAATCATTAAATATAATTTTTTTACAGATAATGAAAGCAAATTTTATAAAAACGGTTGGGATTCTTACGAAAATAAACAATACGACTTGACGCTGTTTTATCTTAATCGCGTTGATAAAAATAAATATCCAGATGTTGTGGCACCAATAGGATTCTCTTACATGGAAAAGAAAGATTACAACAATGCAATATTTAATCTCACAATTGCATACAATAACGGAATTGGAAAAAAAGAAGGGTATCGTGATAAGATCACGAATTCTTTAGGCATATGTTATATGCAGATTGGTGATCTGACAAAATCAAAATATTTTTTACTTGAAGCAGAAAAGCAAGGAAATCCCAATAGTTCTGGAAATCTTAAAATTTTAGACTCATTGCAGGAAACGCAAAAAAAGTAGTGACAAATTCATTATTCGTGTTGTGGTAAGATTGGTCGTTTAGACGATATTGATAGCATGGTACTACCATTCGTACTGAAAATGAAAGGATTTCAGGTGTCTATGAACGACGAAATCCTACTACAAATTCAAGTTCCCGAATTTTGAATCAAGATTTTGGTGAGCGAATATCAAGAATATGAAAGAACATCAACAACTACAAATAATACAAGCTATAAAGCAATATTATTACCAAAGCTTATAAAAAAGATAGGACTATTATTAAAAGAGATTATGGCGATTATAGATTACAAACTCAATTAACCAGCTTAAAAAATACTTTTTTTGGTAAGTAAAATTTCAAACATAACTTTGTAACATCTTTTCTCAAGTTATGTTTAAAATTTAAAACTCCATCAACTCACAATTTTGTAAGTTCTTTCTTTCCGCTAAAACAAAAAATATCTTTGTGGAAAATATTTACAAATGAATTTACCTGAAAATATTCTAGCATTTCATCATTATTCTTCGAAAGTGACCGATTTTGATGTGACCTTAAAATTTTATAAAGCATTAGGATTTGATGAGGTTCATTCTTGGGAACTGCCGTCATTTAATCTGAAAAAAGGAATGATGCTTTACAATGAAAAAATCAACTGCCATATTGAGTTATTCGATAAAGATGCTGAAATTCCGACTCAGGGAAGAAAAAGAAATTCTGATGATGAATTTATAGAAAATTCTATTTTACACATCTGCTTTACTGTAGAGAATGCTGAAAAAGCAAGAGAAGAAGCATTGAAAAGCGGTGCGAAAGATCTGAGTGAAGGCGTTTTTAAAATCAGCTTGGCTAACGAAAAAAAATCTGTTGAGGTAAGAAACAGTCTTGTTTACAGCCCAAATGGTGAAGTGATTGAGTTTTTAGAGAAAGTGAAATTCTGATTTAATTAAAATCTAATTCATTAATATACTGGAGTAAATTCAAAACCTTTTTACCGGTTTTCGTCAAAAAATATTCAGACTTTGTTTTGTCTTTATTGTTTTCGATAAGTTCAGCCTCCTGTAATTCCTTAAGTTGTTTGGCTAAAATCCGGTCTGTGATCGAAGAGGGAAGGATGGTTTTAAAATCTGAATAGCTCAAAGTATTTTCATTTAAAGCAAAAAGGATTGAAACTTTCCACCTTCCGCTGATTTTAGATAAAATTCTGTGAGCATTACAGTAATTCTGTAAAATGGTATCATTGGCAGAATTGGTTGAGCTTTCTTTTTTCATTTAGCAATTATAAAAAAAGAAAATCAGAACTAAAACTTTTAATTCTGATTTTCATATAATATTGTAACCTAAAAGTCTTATTTAGATTCTAATTCTACAGTATAACTTTTCGGGCTGTATTTTGTAAGCGATCCGGTTGCAGCGTCAATTCCTACACCGATTGCTCCACCAAGAAGAATGTTTAAAAGTGTTACCGGATTAAAGGTTTTTGTCAATTTCACTTCTTTAGTCTGGAAACCTTCTTTTTCAAACATTACCATCTGCTTACCCAAACCTCTCGGAATTTCCGCACTACAAGGTGTTGTACATTTTTCTTTTCCTTTATGGATTACTTTTGCACCTTCCGGCGTTGTGGTAAATGCGATTGAATCTTTGGTTCCTGTAAAAATACTTGCGCAAGATGTTGTAGAAAGTACAATGCTTAAACCTAAAACAAGTGATAAAGTTCTTTTCATTCTTTAATTAATTTTCGAGGTGCGAAAATATATTTTTTAAGTTGAATAAAAAAATATTCACTGTATTCAGAATTAAATTATTTATTTAAGTACAAAATATTTTCAACTTCACTTTCACTTTTATCTGGGTAATACATCTCTTTAAATCGATTATACCAAATTGATTTTTCAAATTTTGATTTGTTGATTGATGCATTAATAGAGTTTGAATAATAGACTTTACCGTTGATTAATAGTTTAAATCTTATTTTAGTTTTAAAGTTTCCTTTATATTTTTTTGAATTTAAACTAATAATTTCTCCAGATTTTACATTGATTTCTTTTAGGTAAGACATTCCGCAATCTGAATTAACCCAAAACTCAATCGGTTTCCATTTTTTATCTGGAGTGCGAGCTTCCTGAATAAGAGTTAGTTTATTATCTTGAGGAATCAGTTGTATATCTTTCTGCCCATTGTTTTTCACATATATAGAAAATAAAGAGTCATTTTTAATCTCAGTAACTACCAAAATAGAATCTTTACTGTTTTGTGTAAATAATTTTTCTATCCTTGAATCTGATTTAAATGATTCTTCAATTTGATTTTCATTTACAAAAAATTCAGTCTGTATATTTTGAGAATATATGACCGAAGATAATACGATGGAAAAAAGAGTAAATAGCTTTTTCATTATTTGTGATGGTTTTTAAATTAATCTTAAAAATCAAACCCTTTTTCCTTGAGTTTTGTAATATTAAAATAAACTCCGGGTAATTTATATTTGTCTTTTTCTAAACTTATATAATCACAATCACCCGATAAACCTTGCGAAGCAATTTCTAACTGTAAAATATTCATCACAACATATTCATGATTCACGGTAATTACGTGAAATCCTGTAGTACATTCTCTTCCGTCTCCTGAACTAAAAATAGCACCGAATAAACCATAAAAATTACGAGAAACTTTGCTTGCCATCGCTTCATTTCCATCTAGATGATAAATGTAGGCGAGAAAATTCATCACCCGAAGATTGATAGGGAATTCTTTCAGTGCAGCATTAGAGATTTTTATAATTTCGGCATAATCAGTTTTTTTCAAATCTTTCTTTTGAAAATAAGGGTTAAGTTTTTTCTCATTTTCAGAGATTTTATACGGATGATACTCTTTCTGAAAAGTATATCCAAAATACAAATGTTTGTATTGATCATTGGTAATAAGCGTATCATTAGCTTTCAGCTTATCCATCAATTTCGGATAATAAAATTCCGAATCTTTATTTTCAATATTTTTCTGAATGACTTTGTAATTGGGAGCTTCATATTCTTTTTGTTGAGAAAAAGAAAAATTTGATATAAAAATCAGTGAGAAGAAAAGAAAATGTTGTAGCATTTTAGTGTTTTTTGAAATGCTAACTTACGGAAAAACGAGAAATTGTAAAACTCAATTATGATTGTTAACAGCTTAATCGGTCAGATCTTCTATTTCTATGAGGCGATACGTTTTTTGAGTGCATCTGAATTTGTAGGTAATATTAATGCTGTTCTGTTTCCCAATTTTTTGATAATAAATAGTATCCTGATTTTGGTTGATGTGAACATCATACAAATCTTTATTTCTTAATTCTTTAGGTAAATCATTTTCTATATCAATAAAGCTGTAGCTGTCTTCAGTTGTCATTCTTTCAAGAATATCCATCGGGAAATCTTCGTCAGAATAATATTCCATCATCGGAAAATCGATGTGTTGTTTTTGAAAGGTGCTGTCTTTTTTAAATTTTTCTATGAATGCATTAAAATCTGAACCACAGTTTTTTTGCTGATGACAAGATATAAAGAATAGAAAAATAAAGATATTGATGAAAATTATTTTAAAGATTTTCATGTTTTAAAATTGAGCTTTATTTTCACGCACAGCCCGAATCAGTTTTTCATTTCGCTTTTCAGCTCTTGAATTTTGTAACGATAAAGCTGCCCAAATCGCTGCAGGAATCCAGCCCAAAACGGTAATTTGCAAGATAAAACATATAATTCCCGTGATGATTTTGCCTCTCACAATGAATGATAAAAATGGAAGTAAAATAGCGAGTAACATGGTTTTGAGTTTTTAAATTAATTGGTTTTTAATAAGCATGTGGATCAAAATACGCCTTAAAAGTGAGTGGGTTTTCGCTCATATTTTCGGCAATTTCCAAATATTCATGATATTCTTCGGGATTTATTCCCATATCAACCATCACGATGGCAAGATTGGTGTACAGATTTTTATCTTCTGAACCCAAATCTAATGCGATTTTTAAAATAGCGAGAGCAGTTTCATATTCACCCGAATCACATAAAATAGCACCAAGATTAACCAAAGCAGATATATTTTGAGTTTCAATGGTCAGAATATCTTCAAGCTCTTTAACCAAAAGATCATTGATGTCGTCCCAATGATCTTCATTTTCCCATCTTTTTGCCTGAAGTTTTTTTACATTTTCCAGTCTTTGGTCTATATTATTCATGTTGTAAAATTACGGAATTACCAATACTTATTTTCTATTTTCTGCGTTTTTCAAATAACCATTTCGGAATTTCATCTGTTACTAAAAACGGAATCACAATATTGTTATGATGAAGATTGGTGAAAGTTGTAAAGATCAAATTTTTGCTGGTGGAAAGTTTATTATAGAGTTCAACGCTACCGATGTATGGGTTTTCATCATCTTGTTTGCCATGAATTAACCAGATATTTTTTTCTTTAATTTTATTAAGGTTTGACAAATCAGGAACAGCGGCAACAGAAACAACTGCTGCAAAAGTATCAGGATCTAAATTCATAAGGTTTTGAGCGGTAGAACCTCCCATTGAATAACCAATCAGATAAATCCTGTTTTTATCAATGTTGGGATATTCTTTTTCAAGATCTTTAATCAGTTTCAATAAAGCAGAAACTTCGTTTGATGGCTTTGAAATTTGAATACCTTCTCCATTAATTTCATAATTTGTGGAGCGTGTATTAAATTGTGGAGCTACAACATAACACGGGTATTTCTCATAAATCTCATCTCGTAACCATATTTTTGCGAAGGGTTCAAGTTGGTTTTCATTATCATTTCCAATCCTTGTAGAATTATGAAAGGTGATAACTAAAGGGAACTTCTCATTTTTTCGGTTGTTTTTCGGTGTTAAAAATCTGTAAGGAATTTGAATGTCATTTTCTACAAATATTTTCTTTTGAAATTTATCTGTATTTAAACTGTTCAATAATTTTCTATTGTTTAAAAATGTAAGCGTATCAACTTTCATATCCCGAAATTCTTTCTTTTGTGCAAAAACTTGATGGATGGTGAAAACTAATAAAAGAATTACTTTAAATTTCATAAATGTTAAGATTATTAGAAAGGAAAAAGTTCGTTGATTTTCGATTTATAAACTGTTTTCTGGATTGCTTAAATTAAAGTAGTTTCTTCCGCTTTGTTTCATCCAAAATTTTAAACAGAAACATAATCTATTGTAATTTGAGGTTTGTTTTTCTTGAAAATAATGGAAAAATACTGCGAAAAGTAAATGTGAAGTCGCAATTTCTTGAAGTGTGAGCTGTATCTATTTTATTTTTACCAAATAGTTTCAAAATATTCACAAACAATTTTCATTTCTTCATTTGGCTTTTCACCAAATTTCTTCATTTCTTCAGTATAATAATCCCAATGAACCTTTTTCCAATATTCTAAAGTTTTATCACCTTCACCTTCAAGTTGAGCATATTCAGGTGTAATATCTTTATATTTTACAATTTCTACTTTTTTTGTTCGAATTATTGCTTTAGGATTTCCATTCCAATCTGTAACAATGGCAAGGTCTCCAACTTTTGGAAAAGGTTCATTGTATTTCTTAAACCACCAAACGGATGGAGAAGTTGCCTGTTTTATTTTTTTAACTACTAAATCAGCACATTCATCTGCATCCTTTTTATTGTCACAAAAGTAAAATGATTGGGGTTGTGTCGTATTTTTGTATTCAACATTCTTTTCTTGAAATTCTTTCCAATACTCTTTCATATCAATTTCTTTTTTATTGCAAGACAATAAACTTATAAAAATAAAAAGGAATATAAATTTATGCATGATTTTTTTCTTTGGTTACAGGTAACGGAAAATGTATTGGTGACAGTGGCGAAAATTGAAGCGAAAAGTTTCAGTTTAGAGACACAGTAAGCAAAAGTCAATATAATTGGCTTTTTGCGGAATAGAAAGGCGAAACTTCAAATTTCACCCTTAACCCGCCATTGCGCAAACCCATGTTATATGTCGTTATTATTTTCTAATTCTTCTAATGTTAGTCCATCTTCAATAATCCAATCATTTTTTAAAGTGAATCCCCATTCAGGTTTTACATTCTTTAAATCATATTTTTTAGTAAGATGAGTTCTCAAGCTACTAAAAGAGTATGCCTTTGAAGAACCACTAATTTTTAAACATTTTCTCCCAATTCTATATATTTCAGCTATAACAAGTTCTCTAGTTATTCCTTGTTCAATAGCTGGTTTTAAGATTACTTTATCACCAATTTTTAACTTAGATGAATCAAAAAGTTTTGAAATTATTGATTGCTCCCTACTACTTTTTCTTCTAACCAATCTTTCTTCAATAGCTTTTTCTTTCAATCTGACTTGATAATCTGTTGCTTCTAGAAGTGGAATAATTTGCTGAATATCAAAGTAAACTTTATCATCATCTTTTTGAAGATTAAGACGTATACAACGTATATCTAAATCTCTTTCATTTAACCACAAAATAGATGTAGTTAATTCAATTGAAAAGTTTGCTGATACTAAAATTATTCTAACATCTTGAGCAAAATCATCTTCAATAATCTCTGTCCAACCTAAAAATTTTAATATTTCCTTTTCAGCATCTAAAATTGACCCAGTTTTTGTAAGATAATTTTTATAAGTTGAAACTGCTTTTTCGAATTTCATATTTGAAATCATAGATGCATATCTTAAAGATTGTAAATCCATATGACCACCATCTTGAGTTCTTTTAAGTTCCACGACTACTAAATTACCATCAGTATCGATACATAAAATATCAATACTTCTTCTGCTATCTTCCCAATCACTAAACTCAGTTGCAATAACTAATAAATCCTTATCAATAATTTCAATAGAATTAGATAAATATTTCTGAAGATTTTTTACTTCATATATATTTTCGTTCTCAAATGTTGTGTTTTTAAGTTGAATGAATTTATTATTCTCTACTTTATATATTGGCATAATCGTTTTTAAATAATTACAGATAACTTCCAAATCAACGCATTGCGTCAATCTAATTTATATAACTTTCGTAAAGATATTTTCTTGTGTTAATCTTATTTTTTACCCAAACGCCCTCTTCAGCAAACTTTCCACTTTCGGTTCGCTTCCTCTGAAGTTTTTATACAATTCCATCGGATCTTTTGTTCCGCCGGAAGAAAGAAGAACTTTATATTTTGCCGCAATTTCAGGATTGAAAATTCCGTTTTCTTTAAAATATTGGAAAGCATCAGCATCCAAAACTTCCGCCCATTTGTAAGAATAATATCCCGCAGAATATCCACCCTGGAAAATATGTGAAAAACTCGGACTCATTGCCGTTTCAGGATTTACAGGATAAAGCTGTGTTGCTTTTGTGTAATTATCCTCAAACTCTTTCACACTTTTATTCTCCAACTCTCCAACTTTCGTGTGATAATTCATATCCAACAATCCAAAACCAATTTGTCTCAACGTCTGATAACCTTCCATAAAGTTTTTCGACTGAGCAATTTTTTCGATTTTTTCGTCAGGAAGAACTTCTCCGGTTTTATAATGTTTAGCAAAAGTTTTTAAGAATTCCGGTTCGTAGCAGAAGTTTTCCAAAAACTGAGAAGGCAATTCAACAAAATCCCATTTCACAGAAGTTCCGGAAAGATTCGGATATTGAGTATTCGCCAACATTCCGTGTAGCGCATGCCCAAATTCATGGAACAAAGTTGTCACTTCCTGAAACGTCAATAAACTCGGTGTATCTTTTGTTGGTTTGCTGAAATTACAGACAATAGAAATATGTGGACGAGAATTTTCGCCATCTTTTATGTATTGATTTTTATAACTCGTCATCCAAGCTCCGGCTCTTTTGCCTTTTCTCGGGAAGTAATCGACGTAAAGCAGAGCTTTGTAGTTAGTTGATGGTTGTTGGTTGTCAGTTGATGGTAGTTGGTTGTCAGTCTGAGCGGAGTCGAAGACTTCTTTTACTTCATACACTTTTACATCTTCATGATATTTCGGAATATCAGTTCTCTCTTCAAAAGTCAACCCAAAAAGTTGTTTTGATAATCCAAAAACAGCTTCCTGAACCTGATCTAAAGGGAAATAAGGTTTTAATTCTTCATCATTCAGGTCATATTTTGCTTTACGAAGTTTTTCGGCATAAAATGCGTGATCATAACCTTGCATTTCATCGATTCCATCGGCTTTTGCTAAAGCTTTTAATTCTTCGATTTCTTTTTGTGCGTAAGGTTTTGCTTTGGTTAAAAGTTCATTCAGAAAGTCAATAACTTTTGTTGGAGATTTTGCCATTCTTTCTTCCAAAACGTAATCTGCATAATTTGTATAGCCTAATAATTCTGCTTTTTGCTGTTTTAAATTGAGAAGTTCTTTTATCAAATTCTGGTTGTCAAATTCACCGCCATCGAAAGATTTTTTACCGTTTGCCAACGCAATTTCCTTTCTCAATTCACGGTTTTCGGCATAGGTCATCAACGGAATGTAGCTTGGATATTGCAATGTCAAAACATAGCCATCCAAATTTCTTTCTTTTGCTTCTTCGGCATATTGTTCTAAAATAGCCTCCGGAATTCCAGCCAAATCTTCTTTATTGGTGATGTGTTTAAAATAATTATTAGTTGAAGCCAACACATTTTGCCCGAACTGAAGCGATTTTAAAGATAGATCCATGCTGATTTTCTTTAATTTTTCTTTGTCTTCTTCATTTAATAAAGCACCGCTTCTTACAAAACCTTTATAAGTTTCATTCAAAAGCATTTGCTGTTCTTCATTCAGATTATATTTCTCTTTTTCATCGTAAACTTTTTTTATTTTATTGAAAAGAGCTTTGTTTTGAGAAATTTTTGAAGAATATTCGGTTAAAATAGGAGAGACTTCCTGAGCAATTTGCTGAAGTTCGTCACTTGTTTCTGCAGAATTTAAATTAAAAAATATGTTGGAAGCTACATCAAGCTGTTCACCTGAAAAAGCTAATGCTTCAATGGTATTTTCAAAAGTTGGTTCTTCCGGATTGTTAACAATTGCGTTGATTTCTTCTTCAGATTTCTGAATTAATTCTTTGAAAGCAGGAAGATAATCTTCATTTTTTATTTGATTAAATGGTGCTGAATGATATGGTGTGTTGGATTTTTCTGTTAAAATATTCATTGATGTATTTTTAATTAATGTAAATTTAATTATTTGATTTGAATTGTCTATGTGGTACACAAAAACGATGCCTTGATTAAGATGTATGACAAAAATACTGAATGAAGAATATTCTTGTCATAGGAAAAGAGGAGGTTATGGTGAAATGTTTAATTTTGATTTTAGATTTAAATACAATAAACCATGTCTCAAAACAAAAATACCGTACAGAAATACATGGATTCTTTTCAGGAAACAGATCATGAAAAGATTTTAAGTTGCCTCACCGAAGATGTAATTTGGGAAATGCCCGGAGTTTATCTTCATCACGGAAAAGAAGCGTTTGATAAAGAAATAGAGAACGAAAACTTTACCGGAAAACCTAAAATTACAGTTTTCAGAATGACGGAAGAAAATGATATCGTAATTGCTGAAGGAAATGTGGTTGCCAGTTTTAAAAACGGAGATATTCTGAACGCTGATTTTTGCGATGTTTTTGAAATGAAAAACGGACTCATTAAAAAGCTGGTTTCTTATTTAATGCAAAAAAAATAACTTTAATATTTATAGACTATGAGAACAATTTTAAAAATTATTGGAGGAATTATCCTCCTGATTATTGTGTATGCAATCGTTGCAGTATTGGCTTTTGGTAAAAATTACCATTACGAAAAATCGATGGTGATGAATGCTCCGAAAGAAAAAGTGTGGCAGCAAATTGCTTCAATGAAATCTTTTAACCAATGGAATCCTTGGATGAAATTAGACAAGAATATGACAATTAATTACAGTGGAACCTCAGGTGAAGTAGGAGATAAGTATTGTTGGGACAGTAAAAATGATGATGCAGGAGCTGGATGTCAGGAAATTAAAGAGATTATTCCAAACGAAAAACAAAAGACCGAAATGCTTTTCAAAAGACCTTTCGAAGGACAGGCAATTTCTGATATTGTTTTAACTTCAGAAGGAAATTCTACAAAAGTGACCTGGAGTATGGATACCGAACAGGAAACCTGGATGAAAATTATGAGACCGATGATGGATTATCAAATGGGAAAATCTTACGAAGAAGGTCTTAATAATCTAAAAGCTTTGGTTGAAAAGTAAATATAACTTAGAATTAAGTTTATTAACTGTTTTCAAATTTTTGAAAACAGTTTTTTTATTTAATAATTTTTTGTGCCAATTTCGTCGATTGTATAGTAATTTCCGATGCCTTTAGGATTATCTCCGTACTTATTGCTCCCACGATTGCTATCTACAAAAGCCATTGCAATAATAAAAAATGGAATAAACTGAAACCAGCCACTCACTCCTATATCATGACATCTTTTTGCTCCCTGAATAACTCTGAAAATTATTCCTGCAAACCAAACAAGCGCTGTAATGATAAAGAAAAAATCAATCTTGGTAATGACTGCTAAAAAAACGGTAAAAAAAACAGCTCCTATATGTATTAAAATGGATAGAGCAAATTCTGTTCTTCTGATTCTTCCTTCAGTTGAAAATACGTTTTGAAACATGGTTTTATTTTTGAAGAGTAAAAGTATCATTTATTTTCAAAAAATATTATCTTTAACTAAAGATTACGATGTATGCAGAAGGCGATTTACAATAAAAATGATTTGCGGATTTTTGTGAGAGACATGATCTCCGGAAAAGTAAAAACTTTAGAGTTTTATTTAAATTTTACTTTGGAAGCAAGCCGCGAAGTAAAAAAAACTTCAAAATACGATTCTATTCGTGAAGAAATGCAGGATGAGATTTACCATTTGGATAAACAGATGGCTAACTTAAAAAACATGCAGCAACAGATGAAGAAAGTTTTAAATTCTGAATCTGAAAAGGCTAAGTTAGGCTCACTGGTCATTACCAATAAAGCCAGGTTTTATATTTCCGTTTCCTTGGGTGAATTTTTCTTTGAAGGTGATCGTTTTTACGCTATTTCTCCTGAAAGTCCGATGGCTCAAAAAATAATGGGCATGAAAGCGGGTGAAGAATTTACGCTGAATAAAATTCATCAGAAGATTGAGGAAGTAATCTAAAAGAACCAAGTAAAAAGTAAAAAGAGCCAAGTAGAGCGCTACGAATGCACGAATTTTCTCAAGTTTTAAAAATTATATTCGTGAATTCGTGGCATCATAAAAATCATAAAATAGTAACCAAAAAATTTGGTAAAAGTATTCTGCATCCGAAAAAAACACTCCGCTTCTCACACCTCGCTTCCATCTTTTCCGTAATTTTGTCTGCATGAATAAAGCAGAAGTCTTAAAAGATATTATAGAACAGAGAAGAAGCATCTTCCCAAAAGATTATAACGAAACAGAAATCTCTCAGGAAATCATCTATGAAATCCTTCATTCGGCAACATTAGCTCCTAATCATAAGCGTACAAAACCTTGGCGTTTCAAGATTTTTAAAGGGGAAGAAAAAGCAAATTTGGCTGTAGAAATGCAGGAAATTTACAAATCGGTTACCGCTCCGCAAGTTTTTTTAGAAAAAAAATATCAGGATATTGGTTTTAAAATCAATAAAGCAGATGCTGTTGTTTCCATTATTGTTAATTTCAGCGGAATGGTTCCTGAATGGGAAGAAATTGCAGCGGTTTCTATGGCTGTACAGAATATGTATCTTACCTGTACCGCAAATGGAGTGGGTTGCTACTGGAGTTCCCCAAAAATTGTTGATCATCTGAAAGATTCTTTAACGATAGAAGAAAACCAAAAATGTCTTGGGTTGTTTTATATGGGAAATGTTGATTAGATCAATGTAACAATCTAATAATGTAACAATTTAACAATGTAGCAGTTTACCAATTTTGATGATAGGACAAATTGTGAATTACAGACCAATTTCATAGCCCTGATTGCAGCGACATCCTTTTTCTGCGTTGGCTTGAAAAAAGTGATTGCGAAAAAGATATAGCGGAAAGCAGGTTCCCGGCTTCTAAAAAATATTATTCTAAAACTTTTTACTTGGGTCTTCTTACTTAAAACTTTTTTACTATCTTTGCACACTTAAATATTAAATCGGGACGAGTTCCCTTAAAATTCAAACATTATGTCAGTAAAAATCAGATTACAAAGACACGGATCAAAAGGTAGACCTTTTTTTCACATCGTAGTTGCAGATGCAAGAGCTAGAAGAGATGGTAGATTCATCGAAAAATTAGGTACTTACAACCCAATTACTAACCCTGCTACAATAGATTTAAATGTTGATTCTGCTGTAAAGTGGTTAAACAACGGAGCTCAGCCAACTGATACTGCTAAAGCTATTCTTTCTTACAAAGGAGTTCTTTACAAAAAACACTTACAAGGTGGTGTTGCTAAAGGTGCTTTTGATGAGGCTGAAGCTGAAAAAAGATTCAGTGCTTGGATCGAAGCTAAAGAATCTAAAGTACAAGGTAAAGCTGATGGTTTGGCAACAGCTAAAGCTGACGCTAAAAAAGCTGCTTTGGATGCTGAAACTAAAGTAAAAGAAGCTAGAATTGCTGCTGCTGCACAAGCTGAAGCTGATGCGAAAGCTGCTGAAGAAGCTGCAAATGCTCCTGCTGAAGAAGTTACAGAAGCTACAGAAGAACCAACTGCTGAAGCAGAAGGAACTGAAGAAACTCAGGCTTAATTCTTCTAAAAAGATACAAAGCAAAGGCACGATTTTTTCGTGTCTTTGTTGTTTAAAACTGATTTTTAAAATTCAAACATCATTATGAAAAAAGAAGATTGCTATTTATTAGGAAAAATTACACGCAGACATGGGCTTGCCGGAAACGTAATCCTTAAACTGGATACAGACCAACCCGAGCTTTATAAAAAACTAGATTCTATTTTTGTGGAAATCAATGGTTTGTTGGTGCCTTTTTTTATTGAAAAATCTTCTTGGAGTAAATTAGATGCTCTGAATATTGCTTTTAAAAATTCTAATGAGGCTTTGGTAGATCAGTCTTTAGGGAAAAGTGTTTATCTTCCTTTGACGAGTTTGCCTCAACTTACCGGTAAACAATTTTATTATCACGAAATCATCGGATATGAAATTTTTGATGAGCAGGATAACAGTTGCGGAATCATCAGATCGGTGAATGATCAGACGGCTCAGAATTACTTTGTTACCAATTTAGATGGTAAAGAAGTCGTGATTCCTTTGATTAAAGACTGGATTCTTGAAGTTGACCGTGATGAGAAATTTATCAAAATGCAGCTTCCGGAAGGTTTGATTGATGTATTTTTGGTACCTTCTAAAAAGGATGAGTAATCATTACAAAACAGATATAAAAAAATAGACTTTTAGTTCGAACTAAAATTCTATTTTTTTTTACTTATTTATAAACAGCAGGCAATAAATATTCTTGTACCATTTTATCAACTTGTGAATGTGAGTAAGGTTGATTATAAGCTTTAGCAGTAATGACCATAACAATGGGTAGCTCTGTAAACATGATGATTTTGTTTCCTCCGTTTCCGCTTGATTGATAAGTTTCAAAACTTTTGTTTCCTATTGTATATATTTTTCTCCAAAATAAATATCCGTACCCTTCAAAATCAGGAGTATTTGAAAAGTAATTGGTAAAAGTTTTTTTGATCCAGTTTTTATCTAAAATTGTTTTACCGTTCCAGATTCCGTTATTCTTATAAAGTTGTCCGAATTTTGCGAAATCTAAGGTGTTCATTCTCAATCCACCTGCCAAAGAAGGTTTTTCCTGAGGAGTGAATTGCCAGTTATAATGGGTAATTCCTAAAGGTTGAAACAGTTTTTTATCTGCGTAGTTTTTCAATCCTTTTGGAACAGATTGATCTAAAATATCTCCCGATAAAACGACTCCGGCTGTAAAATAATTCCAGGTTTCCCCGATTTTATTTTCTGTCATGGGTAAATCTAGAATAAATTTAATCCAATTATCAGTTGGATACATATTTTCTTCATTTCCTGGTGATTCTTCATCTTGATCATTCCCATTGAATCCCGAACTCATCGTCAGCAAACTTTTAATGGTAACACTATCTTTTTTAGAAGAGTAATTTTTGAATGTTTTCAAATCATAAAATTCACTGATCTTTTGATTTTCATTTTTAATATAACCATCTTTTACTGCAATTCCCATTAAAGCAGAAGCAAGAGATTTTCCTACAGATCGCGTGTCGTTTAGGCTGTCTCTGTTATATTTGTTGAAATATTCCTCCAAAAGAAGTTTTCCGTTTTTAATAACGACAATACTGGTGATATCTCTGTATCTATTTTCTGCAATTTTTTGATTTAATGCTCTTATTTTTTCTTGATTTAATTTTTCATTAGAAACTTTCCAGCCGCTATTTGATTTAATTTTTTGAACCGCAATCTGCTGCTCTGAAATATTTTTTTTAGGAACAACTAAGTTAATTTCTCCTTGTGCAATAATATTTCCGGTTTTCACCGTTGGAGTTTTTAAATAAGGCCTGATCTCAATTTTTAAAATATGATTTCCTTCATTCAAAACATCAATTCCGTTATTCGTCAAATAAAACCGTGACCATAGAAATTTCCCCCAAGAATCTTCATTCTTTGAACTCATCAAAGGAATTCTAAAATTTGTTTTAACTTTTTTACTTTCCGCAGTTCCGGCTCCGGAATTAAGATTTTCAGTATAAATTAACTTTCCGTCAACGAAGAAACTAAACTGATAATTTCCATTTTTAATCAATTCTTCAACCGTTAAAGAGGAATCAAGTTGATGTAAATAATTAACCAAAGAATTATCCTGAAAAACACGAATATCAAGATCTTTATCTTCCTGAAATGTCATAGATTTTAGAAAGTCGGTTTCCTTCGTGTTTTCGAGAGGAATAGCTTTATCTAAAAACATAATTTCGTTCAGATGGTTTTTTTGAACAGAGTTTTCTATTTTTTCTGACTCAATAATGTTTGAAGTTTGACCAAATGAAAGGCAGAAAACGAAAATTAAAGCTAATAAAAAGGTTCTTTTCACAGTAAATTTTATTTAAGCAAAATTAGGTTTTGACTTTCGGAAAAAATAGAATGAAATTAACATTGCTTTTATTTCAGCAAGTTTTTATATTTCAAAGGTGTAATTCCAATATTTTCTTTGAAACAACGAATAAAATGACTCTGATCCGAAAATCCACATTCCAAAGCCACTTCAGATAAAGATTCGTACTCATTCAAGAGTTTCAGCGACTTTTCGACTTTTAATTTTCTAAGATATTCTCCCAAATTACAATGAAAATATTTATGAAAATCTCTGCTTAAATGCATTGGGTGAATGTCTAAGGTTTGAGAAAGCTCTTCTAAACTTAGTTTTTCTGTAGAATTTTCATGTAAAATTTCATCGATTTGTTTTACCCAAACAGGTTTTTTTCCAAAATCTTCTTTTTGATCAGATAATTGATTGAAAACTTTTAATAAAAGTTGATTAATAGACAGCTCAAAAGATGTGTCATTAATTTTAGTTTCTTTAAAGATCTGATGAATTAATAATTTTGAAGCAGGATTTTTAATATTAAAACTTCCTTCAGCCTTATTTTTTGAAAGTTGAAATTTTTCAAACCAATTTTCTGTAATTTCAATGTGAAATCCACGGGTGAAAATATCTGGTTTTATGTTGTAATGGGCATCTTCCCAGTGATGATAAAGCAATGTTCCTGCAGAACAGTCGTATGTTTCTTTTTTGTTACCTTCTGTCATATTTCCTTGTAGCAGAAAAGTGAAATAAGGATTTTCATGATAATGCCAATCAACGAAAGAATGGGTATATTCTGTATCGGTAATGATAAGTCCATCTAAACTGATTGTCTGGCTGGTTTGTCCGAAAAATTCACCATTACTAAGCGTTTTCATTTTAGTTTTTGTTTTAAATTTTCAATCTGATCATACATTTTATTGAAAAACATTTTCCTTTCCCGGTTTCCGGAAGTATTCAACGATTTTGAATTTTTAATTTCGTGCTCAAAATAAACTAAAGTATCGCTACAGGTGTTGTCATCATTGGTCATCATATATCCAAACATATTAAAAGGAATGAAAAATGACGATTGATATTCATTTTTAAACAAAATATTATTGCTTAAGATAACCAAATCGTTGACGTAGAAATTAAAATCAGGATTGTGCTGTATTTTATGCTCAATATTCTGAATGACGCTTTTCACTTCTTCTAAAATAAGTACAATATCTTTATATTTTAAAAGACCCATTTCTGAGTAGAACGAAATCTGCATCAGAATACTCATAATCGTGGTGTCGTTCCAGACTTCGGTTACGTTCTGATTTTCATATAAATCTTTGAGCATTTCATTTTTTGGCGAATGATAAGGAAGATCAAAATCTTCAAAAGAACACAGAAATTTGTCTTCATTTAGCAAATTCATCCAAACATAAAATTTAAAACGTGAAAGAATAGTATCTGAAATCGTATAGAAAAACGGAATGTCTTTCGCCGAATAATAGACTTTCGACTGATTGACGCTTTGGAAAACATCCAAAATCTTCAGTGAACTTTCAAAAAAATGCAATAAATCTTCCTGTGTTTTTACCGGACGTGTTCTTTTAACCACCAATTGATTTTCCGTTCCCAAAAACTGATCAAGAGAAATCTGGTAATATTTTGCCAGTTCCAAAGCTTCCTCAAAACTGAACTTTGCTTTCATAGAAGTGCGTCTGTGAGCGGCATCGTAACTGATGTTGAGAATATTGGCAATCTCGTCATTCAAAGATTTGTCACCAATTTTCTTTCTAATCTGCTTCAGTAATATTTCCTGATTCATTGTTTTTGCGATTTTCACAAATGTAGAAATTTATTTTAATTTTTTTTCGCATTCAGAAAAATGGTTTTCAAAATTAGCTTTGAAGTATAATTTTTAAAATTACAAAAATGAAAAAGCAATTTTTTTTAATCATGACTATTTTAATAAGTAGTTTGATGCATAGTCAGGATAGTTTATCACATAAAAACGAGAAAGCAAAAGTATTTGGAGTTTCTCCTTCCAAAAAAACTAAAAATGTAAACGGAGTGTTGTTGAAATATTATGATGAAATTGATAATGAAATTAAACCTAAAAAAGTAAACGGTCTTGGTTTAGGATTTAATGGATTAGGTGTCTTTTTTCCGGTTCTTCTTCTTGTAAATATAGGAAGTATTGATTCGTGGGAAATTAATAATGCAGCTTTTGAGGATTTACCTAAAAAAATGAATACGATAAACGGAATGCAGTTGTCGATCATAAATATGGAACCAACGGTAACCAATGGGTTTGAGCTAAGTTTATCTAGTAACATTAGCGCTCCTTCTGTTATCAATGGAGTTTCTGTTTCACCTTTGTACAATTTCCATCACACAACAAACGGAGTTACGGTTTCTACATTTGCTAATGTCAGCAAAAAGTGTAGAGGTTTGCAAGTCGCTCTTATCAATGTCTGTAAAGATTCAAAAGGATTGCAGATTGGTTTTTGGAATGAAAATGAAAAAAGAAAATTACCTCTTATCAACTGGAATTTTAAATCTAAAAAAGAAAAATTATGAAAAATATACCTTATATATTAATAGCAATCCGTTTTCTTTTTGCACCGATTATTTTGTTTTTAGCTTATGTAAAAGGTGAGGAATCAAGGTTTTTAATTTTAGCTTTAATGTTCATCGGCTTGCTTACCGATATTTTTGACGGAATCATCGCTCGAAAAGTGGGAGTATCCTCAGAAAAATTAAGAAGATTGGATAGTCAGGTTGATTTAGCATTTTGGCTGTCATTAGGATTAGCAACTTACTTTTTGAATACAGAATTGATAAAAAATCATTGGCAAAGTATTGCTTTAGTTTTCATCATGGAAGCTTTATGTTATATCATAAGTATTTTAAAATTTGGGAAAGAAACCTGCACTCACGCTTTTTTATCAAAAATGTGGGGATTGAGCTTACTGATTGCTTTCACTTATTTAATCGGATTCCAACAGGCAGGTTGGGCGTTCCATCTCACAGTAATTTTAGGAATTATTTCTCACATTGATGTTATTCTGATTATTGTAATTCTTCCAAAATGGCAGTATGATGTACCAAGTTGTTATCATGCATGGCAAATCAGGCAAGGAAAACAAAGAAAAAAGACTACTTTTTTTAATTAAACAAGAGAAAAAACATCGGTGAAATAATCAATTTTTAAATCAAATGGCGTAATCATTAAAAGTTGCGCTGTTTTTTGTAAATTTGCAAACATTAATTTTTTATACAAAAATTTATCATCAACAAATGAAAAAGCAGACGATTAAAGAAGTCCTTGAGGGCTACAAGAAAGTATTACATCATGACATTACAGTTTACGGTTGGGTAAGAGCCTTCCGTTCAAATCGCTTTATTGCGCTAAATGATGGTTCTACGATTAATAATTTGCAAATTGTAGTTGATTTTGAAAATTTTGACGAAGAAATCATCAGTAAAATTAGCACAGCTTCTTCTCTAAAAGTAGTAGGAGAGGTGATAGAAAGCCAAGGAGCCGGACAAACTGTAGAAATTATTGCTAAAAAAATTATCATTTTAGGCGATAACTTTACTGAAGAAAGAGACAAAACGATTTTGCAACCAAAAAAACACTCGTTGGAGGTTTTAAGAGAACAGGCGCATTTAAGATTCAGAACCAATTTATTTGGTGCGGTTTTCAGAGTACGTCATGCAGTAAGTTTTGCAATTCACTCATTTTTTAACCAAAATCAGTTCTTTTACATCAACACTCCGATTGTAACAGGAGCTGATGCAGAAGGAGCAGGTGAAATGTTTGGCGTAACTAACTTCGATTTAAATAATATTCCAAGAGACGAGCAAGGCGATATCGATTTTGCTCAGGATTTCTTTGGAAAGAAAACCAACTTAACGGTTTCAGGACAACTTGAGGGAGAAACTGCAGCAATGGGATTGGGAAGAATTTATACTTTCGGACCAACTTTCCGTGCAGAAAATTCGAATACGACACGTCACTTAGCAGAATTCTGGATGATCGAGCCTGAAGTTGCTTTCAATAATCTTGAAGACAATATCGATTTGGCAGAAGATTTCCTGAAATATGTCATTCAGTATGTTTTAGACAACTGTAAAGACGATTTAGATTTCTTAGACAAACGTTTTGCTGAAGAGCAAAAATCAAAACCGGAAAAAGAAAGAGCAAAAGAAGGCTTGATCGAAAAGCTTGAAAATGTAATTGCTAAACGTTTCAAAAGAGTTTCTTATACCGAAGCAATTGAGATTTTATTAAACTCAAAAGAAAATAAAAAAGGAAAATTTGTTTATCCGATCGAAGAGTGGGGGGCAGATCTTCAGTCTGAGCACGAAAGATTCTTGGTAGAAAAGCATTTTGAGTGTCCTGTAGTTTTATTTGATTATCCAAAAGAGATCAAAGCATTCTACATGAAGCTTAACGACGATAACAAAACCGTTGCTGCAATGGATGTACTTTTCCCGGGAATTGGTGAAATCATCGGTGGTTCAGAAAGAGAAGCAAGATTAGATGTTCTGAAAACAAAAATGGCAGAAATGCACGTTGACGAGCACGAGCTTTGGTGGTATTTGGATACCAGAAGATTTGGATCGGTTCCTCACGCAGGTTTTGGTTTAGGTTTAGAAAGGTTGGTACTTTTCGTAACAGGAATGACAAACATCCGCGACGTGATTCCTTTCCCAAGAACTCCAAAGAACGCAGAATTTTAATTCAACATTATATATTAAGAATGTCTCTGAAAATTTCAGGGACATTTTTTTGTAATATTAAGTATCTTCAACTCTCAAACACTACAACACTATCACATTTTTCAGGAGCTTAATCCGGTTTTCACTACTCGCTTTTTTGCGCCCTGCTTTTTCTTTGCAGCAAAAAGAGCTCAAACAAGCCGTTCAATCCGGGCTAGGGTGGTAGTTTACAATTGAACTTTCAGTTATATATATGTATTGTGTGTTTATCACTCAAATCCCAAGATTTGAATTGTTATTTTAAATATATATCCATATTTATAATTTTGCTTGGATTGAAAAATTAACTAAAATATTTATATATTAAAGCTAGCGCTCCATCGGAGCGCCACCTTTGTAGCAAGGCATATGAATTTAGAATCAAAGCTCCATGGGAGCGACACCTAAAACACAAATCTTCCAAAAAGCAAATCACAGACAGAACAATATATAAAAGCCTGCACTCCTAAAGGACGTTGTCTTTTATAATATAAAAGAATATCTTTTCATGTTTGAATCCGTTGTTTTCTGATTTGTTTTTCATTTGCTAAGTAAAACGCCTTAGTTTATCTTATATAAGGATACAACTAAAACTCTTAGTCTGCCTTTGCGATAAAAACGCTTCTCTCTATATATTATGATAGATATTTCCCTCTGGAAACCTTTTCTT